>Ga0247812_10000136_pt1 | contig 92825 bp, 132 predicted proteins | sample UWRJL149409B1_FD_178011 | JGI IMG/M metagenome (GOLD analysis project Ga0247812, IMG submission 178011) | Plant litter microbial communities from Arlington Agricultural Research Station in Wisconsin, United States - UWRJ-L149-409B-1 | ecosystem: Environmental > Terrestrial > Plant litter >... | reverse complement strand
GCACGATTGCCATCGTGCTACGGTACCGCTTCCCCCGAGGGCTATTTAACTTTGGTATATACGCACGGAAATTAGTAGAGTTTTAAAGTTTAAACAAAAATCGTGTTAATTTTTTCTTACTCATTATCAATGAGTTACAAATTAATTTACCGAAATATTTGCATAGCATTACAATTAACATTAACATTGCATCATACAATTACAACAACACATTTTTCAGTTGTATATATGTACTAAGAACAACAGTACATCAGGCCGATTCAAAAAGGCCTACAAAGGTTCGCCACCTTAGCCACCACAGCAAAACGGCCGGAGAATACAAAAACGTTTACTGTTACGATAAACACCATGGTTGCTACTAGCACGCTTGCAGCGAAACTGCATTGGTCAGCGGGGAATTAGACACGCATCATATTAATAGCACGTTGCTATGTGACCAAATGAAGGGAGCGAGATACTAAACATATCTGTATGCCTCGGTAGCGTTAGCTATCTCACGACACACATAATAATGTCTTAGCGTATGGTACGCTAACTGATGAGTTTAAACCAAAACGAAACATTATGAAAAATACACTAACACTAAATGTACAAACATTTGATGAAGCTATGCAATACTTGATAGCTGAATATGGTTTATTTAGCCATGCCGTTGATCAATTCTTCAAATTAGGCAGAACAGACGAAGCTGTGCAGTATGCTATTGATCATGGGTTTGATATAGAAGATTAAAACTAAGGCCATAGATAAAATAAAAGAGTTTAAAACCATCAATAATATTTAACATCATGAATAATTACTATAAAGATCAACTTGCTAAATTAACAGGTGAAACTACTATCCATATCCGAATGGTAAACAGCGGAGGCGAAACAAATTGGTTTGATCTTAACAAAGAAAGCGCCACTTTTTTATCCGAATGGTTAGACAAAAAATATAAAACAAATCAAGATTCATTTGGTGGGGATTGGTCAACATCAGACATCATACATCAAGGATCAGAAAAAGAAATAACTATCACCATTGATCAAGCTAGAGAGATAGCATCGGATATAGAAAATAATCACGATGCTGATGTCGGGATAAATTGGGATGTCATCAGCGATGCAATAGATTCGTATTTCGAGTAAAAACACTAACACCCTGAATGGTTTAAGCTGGTTCGATTCCGGCACGGGGTGCAAATAAAAATTATAAATCTAAAAAAACAAGATCATGAAAAATTTATCAACAATTTTCAATCTGGGTATTCCTGCAAACTGGTCATCAGATTATTTCAATTACACAATCATTGATAGCATTTATAACAACCCAATTGCAGCAACTACAGTAGGCGTAATGTCTACCATGGCAGTTTGCGTTGTTATCGCTGCATTATTAGGCGTAACTAAAAAATAAGTTTTAATCTGTAAAATATTTTACCATGAAATATACTAGAATTAAACACGAATACTATCTAAATGAACTAGGTATTCCGGATCAATTGAAAAAAAGTAACGGTGGAATAATCTCAAACCATTCTAAATACGGTACTTGGTTAAGAAATAATGATAAAACATCTTTTAATGAAAGTTTTGAAAAAATCAATTCTTTCTTAAATGAATTATCTTTCAAATGTTATTTCAATGGCATAACAATTCATTGTTCTAATGAAAGCATTGTAAAGCGTTCTACTGATTTTGTAAAAGATTTAAAAGAAGAAGGTTTTGAAGGCCAAAATGTATTTGCTAATGAATACGGTTACATCTTCAAAAGTGATGAAAATATCAGCTATCATGCTTATGTTATTTCACAGGATAATGAAGATTCAAATTTAACCTTCTCTGAGGCAATAGATTTTTTAACTGACTTGTTTAAAAATCCAGCATTAATACCTGCTGATGTAAAAGCATTGTTAGACAACAGCGATGCAGACGATTACATGTCATTAGAAGCTTTAAAAATTGATTGTGAAAGCTTGGGCTACACTTTTGATTATACCTTAGAGGCAGAGCCGTATGGTCTTAGAAAGATTAGGACTTTTCATAATGTATATACAGATGAAATAGTTCAGGTTCCTGACTTTGTTAAAAATACTAAAAAGGCATTAACAGATTTTATAAATTATATCAATGACTAAGCTAACGCAGTTCGAAGCCGTAATGTTAACAGCGCTATCTATATTAATTAGTTTAACTATTTATAGCATTAACACCTTCATATAATTTAACAAAACGTTACACACAACAAAAAATAATCCCTGCTAGGCTAAGCAGGATAAACAATTAAATTAAAAATTTTAAACCTTACAATCATGAAATCATTTGCAGACAACATCTTATCAAACTTATTCAATGAAGTAGCGAACCCAGAAAACGCTTGGAACGTACAGGAAATGCTAGAAAAATTCGGGTTAAACTGGAAGGTAGAAAAGCAACCTCTTTGCTTACCCGGAGACATTGAAACGCCTTTCTTTGGTGTAGTTAGAATGGATAATAATACCTGCTTTACTACCTGCAAAGAGGGCTATACACCCTATCAAAATTCCGAGTTAGCAGAATTGCTAATTAGGATGAGCGAAAAGACCGGATATAATATCCACAATGGCGGGATGTTTAACGGTGGCGGTAAGGTTTATTTGCAGCTTGAAAGCCCGAACAAAATCAAGGGAATAGGCCAAAACAATGATGTTGTAAACGGTTACTTAACCGGGTTAAATGGCCATGATGGTACAACCTCTTTAAAATGGGGAGAAACAAATATTACCATCAGTTGCCGTAATACTTTTATGGCTGCACGTAAAGAGTTAAAAAGCACTGCACGACATACGCAAAGCATACATAGTCAAGTAGAAGTGGCAGTAAGGGAATTAACGCAGGTAGTTAGAGAAGAGCAAAGTTTGTTTGAAAAGTTTATGAACCTTTCAGAGATATCAGTAAAGAAAGAACATATTGTTCAAATCGTCCGGGAAATCACAGACGTAGACATCAGCAAAAAACAATCAGAACTTAAGGGAGAGGTAAGCGGTTACAAAATCAATCGTGCCAATGAGGTTATGAACTCCATTAGTAAAGAGATGAACCAGAAAGGACAAACAATGTGGGGGTTAATGTCTGGCGTTACTCAATACACTTCGCATGTAATGCCCGCCCCGATCAGGGACAATGGCAGACTAGAAAGCATCTACACAGGCAGCGCATTTAAAACCAATAACGAAGCGTTTAAATCTATTCTAGAATTAGCACACTTTTAGTTAACATACTCCCTAATCCGTTTAGCCCATTATCGGAATGGGCAGGGAGCCAAATAAAATTTTAAACCAGATGAAAAATTACAAAGGCTTGGAAATCACAAAATGCCCTATGATGGCAGAGGTTGAAATAATTTACAAATCGAAAACAAAACGGGACGAACGCCCGGTTTGTACTAGGTCTAGCGATATTTATAAATATCTCTTATCGATTTGGAATCATAATAAAATTGATTACGTAGAAGAAATGGTAATAGTTTGTTTCAATTCCCGTAATCAGGCCATAGGATGGGCAAAGATTGCCAGCGGTTCGGGTACTGGCGTTGTTTGTGACCCTAAATTAATCTTTCAGGTTGCATTACTTCATAATGCATCAAATATAGCCATAGCGCACAATCACCCGAGCGGGGATCGATACCCTAGTGAAGCAGATAAATCTATAACAAAGAAAATTCATCAAGCCGGGAAAATATTAGATATTAGGTTACTTGATCACTTGGTCATAACCGAAGAAACATATTATTCATTTGCAGACGAGGGGCATTTAGATTATTAAAGATCGAGAGAAAGAGTTTACACTTATTCAAAATAAGCAATCAAACCTTAGTAGATATGAGAGGGAACAAGTAATAAGAAAGTTTAACCGTAAATATCAAATCAAATGAAAACACAATCTTTAATGGGTATGCAATATATTCCACAAGATAATAGTTATGAGTTTAATCTAACTAACAAATACAGTGAACGAAGTTATTTAGCAGGAACCATTGTCCCTAATAAAGAACCTACAATAACAACTATTACATCAGAACCTTTCGACATGGTAATTAAGTCCGCATATGGTGATAAACAAAATAGGACTCATAAAATGGTATTAGTAGAGGTTGAAGATTGTACTTTTTTAACAATGTTTTACCAACACGGATTAGTTACCGAACAAAATTCTATTGACTCAATTTTCCAAAGAAGAAACCTCATACTAAACCTATAACAAAATGAAAACATTTAAACTAACCTGCATTATCCTCTTACTAAGCTTAGCAGGATATGCACAAACAACAAAAACACTGGTAGCAGACGAAACTGAATTGGTAATGCTTAAATCATCCTTTAAAATCGAAACCAGTAACGAAACTATTTTCAAGCTAATGGAGAAAGAGTTTAACGGAATTGGCTTCAAGTATACCGCCACTATAAAAGGAGATAGAGCAGGCCTCTATAGAACGTACAGCATCCCGTTTAAAATGCTAGACCTTGACAGAGTTAAAAATTTATTAAACCGCATCAACAAAAAATAGGAGGCATGAAACGTTTATTTAAAAAACTTCTTAATGCCCCTTTCAATTCAAAAAATCTGGCAATAATATCTATTTTATATCTGCTTTTAATAGCAGGTATTTTTATTGTAATCATAAAATTAAAGCAGCACCATGAGAATAAAATCAGCACACGGAGAATTAACAATTGATATTAATACTGGGGTTATTTTAATTAAAGATTTTTTTGAAGAAAATGACCCAGACAATTACTTGGTTAACATCAAATTGTTTGATGTTAAAGAGTTTAAAAATTTCTATGGAGAGTTTCCAGACGAGATTAATATATTACAGATAGGTGATTGGGATATACAGGGTGTGTATACACCCGCTCATGAAAATTACCGAGTTTAATTTACTTACCTAATCTTAAACCAAATGCAAGCAGTTCGAACAATGCCAGCTTTAAACAAAGTGTTTAAAGTCCTAGATCATCCGCACATGTGGATGATCTATTTTATTTTATCAATGTATTTTTTCTTCTTTACAGTATTCGCTATAAGAGGAATTATTATGTACAATAAAATTCTAAGTGAAGCGGAGAAACAAAGCGTAATTAACACAGAGCATTTTAATAAAAAGCTTTTGGATAAAGGATTCAAATCAACCTGGGGAACTTCTCCCTCAGTTATTGATTTCTTTTCAGCTGGACTTTCCCATTAATATTAATTTCCCGCAGCATCCTAATAATTTTATAATCCAAATTTAAAATGAAAGTAGTTACCTCTTTATTAAATAGTATCGCAACTGGTGATAAAATAACCATATACAAATTGCGGCATCTGATGGGATACATAGATAGAAAGCCTGATATCTATCTCCAATCAGTTAAACAAGCGATCAGAGACAAGAAACCCAAAATGGCAGACTTTGATACCAAAACATTAAATAATATCCTTAGATCAAGGCTAACAGCATCAGAGGATTATATTAAAAAAGGAGTTGATAAAGATCACGCTGAACAATTTGCTCTTTTAAATACTATTTTCGTTAAGGATATACAGGAAAATAAAATAGGTGAGTTCACAGTTCATGTACCAATCTATCAAATAACATACGGTAAAAACGAAGTCGGCTTCTCTTTTTATCTTTCGTCTAATAAGCCGGTATTTATTTAAATAAATAACATGAAAGATTACGTGGCATACGGGATACGTCCAAGAAAAAACAGAAGTAACGTTGTAGTTGGTCTTTACATTGAAGATAAGCAGCACAAAATGCAAGTGATCCTAATCCCTACACTTCCCAAAGAAGAAGGAGATATAATTGCGGATCAAGTCTGTAGACTTATGAATGACCAAAAGAAAATTGGAAACTATATAAAAGCAGGAGGTTTTTAATGGAAAATTTATCAGAGGAACTACAGGCATTTTGCAATTCAAATGTAAATGATAATTTAGATCGGGTAATAACAGACAATTCTGCTCTTACTAAATTCATAGAGATGTCAATAGGAAATACAGACCCCATGAACTGGGGAAATCCATACATGCACCAGAACACAGCAAGGCAAGCAATGATTAAAGCATCTAAAGAAATCTTCACCATAAAGGGAGAAGATGAGAAAGCAGAGGAGCTTTATTTCAGAGAAAATCTTGCATCTGGTAAAAGCCCTTTATTTGGTTTTGATACGATATCCAAAGAACAACAAATTTCAGCAATATCTATCTGGGATGTGAAAAGCCACCCTATTGGTCCGGATAAAAAACGTGTAAAAATATATCTTGATAGAAGTAATGAATCTAAAAATTATTTTCACAAAGAGATAATGGATACATGCCAGTATTATGGCGCACACATGGCTAAAGAGAATATACCATCAACGGATTGGGATAAGGAATGTGAAGATCTTAAAGAATATCTTTCATGGTGTATAGATAAGAGACTTTTAAATAGGCTTCATCCTGCACTAACATCCGGCCCGTTACCCGATTTCAGATCGTGGAAAACCCACAAAATCATAGACAAAATAAGGAGTACGACTCTTACCTTTCTCACCTTACCGATGTTTGAAAAAATTAACATATACAACCCAATCTCACACGGAAAAATAGTAGATGAACATGGCAAACAAATCTGGCCACCAAAATAAAATAAAAATTTTAATGGAGGTAAGCGGATGGCTAACAGTGATCGCTGCTTTCCTCCTTATGTTACTAGAATCGTTATCGAATTATAAAATTTAAAAAACCAAGCAAATGTTTAATAAAGATTTTTATCCAACCCCATATAATATAGTTGAACTGATGATCAATGGCGAATCATTAGAAGGAAGAACTGTTTTAGAGCCATCATCGGGCAAGGGTGATATTATCGACGTTTTAAATTCCCATGGCGCAAAAGTTCTATGCTGCGAAAAGGATGAAAACCTAGCTAAAATTTCAGCATCAAAAGCCGACTTAATAGGTATTGACTTTCTGAAAATTCAATCTGATCAGGTGAGTCACATCCATGCTATCTACATGAATCCTCCCTTTTCCGCTGATGAGAAACATATCCTGCATGCTTGGGACATCGCACCATCTGGCTGCTTAATAGTAGCGCTATGCAATCATAAAACTTTATCAAACGATTACAGTCAGTCAAGAAAAAACCTATTGTCCATCATCAGTAATTACGGCACCAGTACAAATATTGGGGACGTTTTCAGTAATAGCGAAAGGAAAACATCCGCAGAAATCGGACTGATTAGGTTATACAAACCTGTAACCGGTAATGAATTCGGTGATTACTTCACAACGGATGAAGATGAGCCAGAAGAAAACGTAAACGGAATAATGAGCTATAACGCTGTAAGGGAAATAGTACAGAGGTACGTAAATGCCTGCAAACTTTATGATAACGTTCTGGAAAATGCGGTTAAGATGGAAGCCCTCATTAGCCCTATAACAGGTGGATATGGTACAGACAAACTTGTGTTCACATGCAGTCATAATGCAAAGCAAGTAAACAGAGAACAGTTTGCTAAAGACTTGCAAAAGAAGAGTTGGAATTGGATATTCAACAAACTTAACATGCAAAAGTATGCTACCCGTGGACTACGGGAAGATATAAATAAATTCGTTGAAGAACAGGTTAAGATCCCTTTCACAATGAAAAATATTTATCGAATGCTAGATCTAGTTGTAAACACCCAATCCCAAAGAATGGATAAGGCTCTTATTGAAGTTTTTGATAGGCTTACCATGAAGTATCATGAGAATAGATTCGGACTCGAGGGATGGAAAACAAACAGTCATTACTTGGTTAACCAAAAATTTATTATTGACGGTATTTGCTGGCAGGATCAGAGATGGTATAAAGGTCAATCTAAAATTCAATTAGATTCAAGAATTGATATCCTTGACGATCTAATGAAAGCTTTATGCTTTATCACAGGTGACAATTTCGACAGAAAGCAGAGTCTTTATACCATTTGCAAATACAATTATAAAATAATCGTCAACGATGAAGTTTACAGCGCATGCCATCATTTAAATGATGCAGTCAGAGAATGTAAGGCTCTAGCTGATTCAGGAATAAAAGCTACATATATTCATGAGGCAGATTATGAGTATGGCAAATGGTTCGACTGGGGATTTTTCGAATGCAAAGCATTTAAAAAAGGAACAATGCACTTCAAATTTAAAGACGAAAAAATTTGGGGACTTTTCAATCAACATGTAGCAAGGATCAAAGGATATCCGCTTCCTGAAAATGTTAAATATAAAAAATCAGCTTAGTAATTATTATGTATGAAAAATAAATTAGAATATCTAATCAGAGTTATTATGGTAGCTGTGTTTTTATTCGTTATATACGAAACTTTTATTAAAAATGAGAGGTATGCCATTAATAGCGAGTGCTCAGGTTTAATGTATATAACAGGCCCGAGAGGAGAATTTAAACATGGCGATTCAGCCTATTTTCATTCGGGTTTTTTTGAACCATCTATAAGCAGCACACCAAGTGAATGCCCCGTAATTATTCAATAATTTAAATTATAAAATCAAACAAAAAATGGCTAAAGAATTATCTTCAATCGCAAAAGAAAAATTAAATGAATGCAAAGTAGTAGGAAAAACAATCGTTATACCCACAGACCCCATGGACAGAAATGTTTATGTAGAAATCAAAAAATCATTGGAAGGTATTGGCGGTAAATGGAAGACTGGAACCGGTTTTGTTTTCCCCCATGATCCGCAGGAATTATTTAATGAATTGGTAGGAGGAAAATCAATCAACCTTAAAAAAGACTTTCAGTTTTTTGAAACACCACCACGTATTGCAGCAATGCTTGTAAAGCTGGCTGAAATAGGAGACAACACATTAGTATGTGAACCCTCAGCAGGGAAAGGTGCAATCATTGATGCAATCTTAAAAGAAAAACCTAACCTCCCGATTATAGCTTACGAGCTGATGAAGCAAAATTCTGATTTCTTGAAAGAAAAATACCTTAAGGTAGGTATCGCTGTTCAGGAAATTAATTTCCTTGATACCGGGCTTTTGTTTCAAAGGTTTATCGCTAACCCGCCATTTACTAAAGGGCAGGACGTTGATCATGTAATGCACATGTATAAGCTACTTACTGATGGCGGTAGACTTGTTTCAGTGATGAGTACTTCGTGGCAAACCAGCAGTTTTAAAAAGAATATCCAATTCCGGGATTTCTTAAAAAACCACAAAGCAGTGATCATGCCTATTGGTCAAGGAGAATTTAAAGAGTCTGGTACTATGGTGCCTACTTGTATTGTTGTAGTGAATAAGCCTTACTAGCCATGAAAAAAGAACTGAAACAAACCCTGATCAAGGCAAAAGACTTTCTTCATTATATAGGAAAAGGTCATCCAGTTAGAATGTATAAAGCGGAAGAAATTTCTCAGGAAATTATAACGCACTTGTTATCCGCCTCACTAGACGAGAGAGAACCCGTAGAAGTAAAGGTAAGAGAAGTTGACCGATACAGAGATGGCGGAACAATTCAATACGAAGATGAATTCGGCCAACAATATTTTCTATGGTGGGGTAATAAAAGAATCTTTAATGTTTACCCAACTGATGAAGCTAAGGCCCTGAAAGAATTTGAAGAATTGCCCGAAAACTCTGTGATTTTTGAAAGAAAGGTTAAACTCGTCATCCTGTCTTAATGAAACCCGAGGACATGACATGGGAACCGGGTACGTCAGATAAAGCAGCGGAGCATGAAGGTGTACCGCTGCTGATCACGTTTATAGTAACAGGTAAGAATCCTTTTACCCCGGACCAAACAAAAGAAATAAAGATTACCGCACCGCATGGATGGACACTCGAAAGTCTGTTAACAGCCCTGATGCATGTGGTTATAACCGAGTATAAACTTACACCTATTAAAATACACTGCGCATCTGTAGTGCTTGATGGGGCTAAATTAAATTGATCGTGAAAATAAAGCAACTCAATAAGTATAAAAAAGGAATGACCGGTGCTATGATGGGTACGTTCGCTCCATCCAGAGAAGCAACTCAAATTTTAATTGGCGCTGATTATGGATCATTGTTCGCTTACATGTTTAGGCGTTTCGGATTTCCGCAGCTAGGATCCGATAGTCATAAAGAACTTGTTTCTTATGTCATTACTACAGAAATGAAGGGGGTTTACCTGGACGTATCGCCTAGACCGAGTGGAATTGAGCATAGCTTTGGTTATAGGCTGACAAACCAAATAAACAAGATGTGCCATCAGGAAAGATTTGAGCCATATTTAACTAAGAGAAAAGCATTCTTGGAATGGATTGAAGCTAATAATTTAGGCCCAGTTTTCGAGCCGTTTTCGCCATGGACGTTAAAGAGAATACAGCCATGTATTGACGAATGGAATTCAACACATCCCGACCCCAATCCTGATGGGGAAGAAGCCGAGCAGAAATTGTTCTACACCTTTTATAAGGAAAAATGGGAGAAATTATGGACTGAATTTTCAGAAACCTATCCAGATAGTGAAATCAAATTTGATGTCAACCTGCACCGGGACAATTTTCCTGATGACTCCTTTAGAGGAAAAGTAAATGCTGCGCTGGTAAATACCATTAAAGATTTACTTAAACCAGTGTACGTGCGAGACGTTCCTATTAATGCATGTGGATTATTCGAAGATCCGGAAAAAATTGACTGGGATAACAATCCCCCAGAATGGCCAGACTACTCACATCATGCTGGTAAAGGTTTGTCTTCAATTGTTAAATCTGTAATTGAAAAAAGGAAATAATGAAAGGCACGATAAACGAGATTTGGAAACACATGAAAGCCGCAGCTGCTCAGTGTTCCGCAGATGAAGAAATAGGTTTTAGAGCTGCAATGAAATACCTGCATTTCCTTATTTCAAAAAGCGAACAGCATAACGTATGGTTTCAAGCTAAAGAATTTGTAGAAGACACAGAACGAAAGCTCAGGCAGATGCATAAAATCCAAAATGAGAATCATGTTCTCAAAGCCAGAAATAAAAAGCTGGAAACTTTTGTTAATAGCCCTACAGTACTCAAAATGGTTTTTGATGGATACCTAAAGATTGATGTTACCACTCAGTATGGTGATACGCATGTTTACATTAAAGCAACAGCAGAGCAAATAGAAGTACACTGGGAAGCGGCATGTGCATACTCCACTATCAAAAAATGGAAACACCCACTTCAGGAAATTAGGAATCGAATCCTACAGTATTACCGATCGAAAAATTTTCAGGCTCAATAGTATGCACGTGTTCAACAAACAAATACTTTCTGATCTGGTCAACTATGGTAATGATATTGACGATTTACTTTTTCAACAAAAAGTTACTCGAGTTCACCGTAAATGCATCCGATCCGGAAGAATGGAATTAGCCGAAAAGATATTCCAGAAGTATAGCAAACACTTTACAATTAAATCTGATGCAGCAATGGCATTCTATATGTCAGTGATTGCAGCTAAAGCAAAATAACATGAAAAAGAAAGATATTTCATCTGGTGCACAGTTTCGAATAAAAGATGTGGATGATCTTTTCTGGGTAGATGCAAGTGTAATGGAGTTAAAAAAGAAAGTTGGTCAATATTGGGATTTTCACGCCAATATATCTGAAATCACAACGTATGGTTTCCATGCGCAGACTCGGTTTCTAATGATGCCTATTGCCGTAGTTGTTTTGTTTAAAAATTGTACTATACATAATCCAGATGAAATACAAAAGAACACAACCCTGTAATAATTGCTCTTATCGGCTTGATGCACCTTTAAAACTTTGGGACGTAGAAGAGTTTAAAGACCTTATCCGGAATGATCAGATTTTTCTGGGTACAACATACGGATGTCACAAGAAAGATGGCCACGTGTGCGTAGGATGGCTGATCGATCAGGATAACAGAGGTATTCCATCCATCATGCTAAGGATTTCGCTGAGCAAACACAATATCACCAGGGATTATATGGATAAGCTGCACTGTAAATCCCCTATGTTCAAATCAATTCAAGAAATGGCTAAAGCCAATTACCCAGAAGAATTTTAAGCTTATGAAGAAGCAAGATTTGAAAGAAATATTAATCAGCTTTGCAGTACTCCTGATTATTGTTCTTACTCTGTATGTTATAAAATTTGTATCAAACCAACCAGTAATTACAACACCATGAAAAAAATTACCCTCACCCACTGGCTACTACTTATTAATTTACTAGCCTTTTTACTCTGCGCCTATACCTTCCGAGAATGGGCCTACGGAGATTGCGCAAATGTTAAACCAAGTTATCAAATCTTAAATAATCAATAAAATGAGAAACAAAAAAATCAGTAACGAATTAGTTATCATCTGCTCCGGAATCGCATTCGCAGTGCTTTTCTACTCCATTGGTGCACTTAGGTGCCAGACTTTAAATATGTTTAGATGGGGATGGCATGCCATTACCCTAGTGTGCTTCTCCTGGATTTTATCTGTTCTGGGTGTCTTGGCACTTACTATCTTAACCAGGTTAAGTGCAATCGCTGTAGCACTGCTAATTGGAATCTTTGTAATAAGCGGTTTCTGGGGAATGATATTCCATTTCCTTTTACCAAGAATAATGCTCGGCCATGGCCTCTAAGAAAATACGGATTACCAAGTGCTCCAGACCGGAGTACTGGTATTGTCCTTTTGTAGGAGAAGAAATTATAGCAACCAAAATTCTACACAATGAAGAAGCTATGATCCATAACTCTGTTATTACAGAATTAAGAGGTATACCCTCTTTGGATGGATGTGTAGCAAAAGGTGATTACGATTTAATTTAACAAACGATGACAGCGGAAGAAGCAAGAAATAACATGAAACTCAGGGGTTATCTAAGTATAATCGAAGAGATTAAAGATAAATCTGCAAGGGGAGAATCCTGGGCACAGTTCAGAGGAGAATATGGCGCCGATACCCTGCAAAAATTACAGGATGACGGCTTTAAGATCGAGACTAATGCCACGTCCATAAATATAGAATGGTAGATGAAATTCTCAGAACTTGAAAAAGGAACCGTTGTCTATAGTGGAATAGTAGGCAGGTGCAAAGTGATAAAGGTTAACAAAAAATATATCCGGATGGAACAACTAGATTTCGGAAATATAGTTTGCAGACTTTTCTATTCTTCACCAGAATTAGATATTCAAGAAAGGGGAATATCTCTCAAAAACCCTAAAGATGAAGAGTAAAGGAATGGGCCATCACGAAAAACGAACGGGTGAATCAGATATCTGGCTCACCCCTCTTCCAATTATAAAATCACTAGGAGAATTTGATCTCGATCCCTGCTCACCAGTTAACCGTCCATGGGATACAGCAAAAGAACACTACACCATTATTGATAACGGACTGACTAAAGATTGGGGAGATAAAAGGACTTGGTTAAATCCTCCTTATTCTGCAATAGAAATCTGGATGCGTAAAATGAGTATGCACATGAATGGCATCGCCCTGATCTTCGCGCGAACCGATACAAATTGGTTTCAGAATTATGTATTCCCCTTTGCAGATAGCATGCTCTTCATTAAAAAAAGAATTAACTTCTGTGATCATGAAGGTAATTCAGGACCCCATAATTCCGGATCACCATCAGTTCTAGTAGCATATGGAGAAGAAAACGTCAATGCACTTGAACTTTGTGACATCCACGGCCGTCATCTTTATGTGAATGCTCAGCCAGTTTTAGTAGTAGGATTCTCCGGTACATGGAAGCAAGTTATTAAAGTAGCTTTCTCCAGGCTAAATACTGAAGCAGTACTGGAAGACATCTATAAAATGGCAGAAGTTATCGCTCCAGATAAAATTAAAAAGAATCAACACTATCAGGCAAAGATCCGGCAAACTCTACAGTTTCATTTCTCACGGATTTCTAAAGGAAAATATTCTAATCAGCAAACACTATCATTATGAATAAGATAAAAACATACATTAGATTAAAAATATTGCAATTCTTAGGCCTCAGTTCAATAGTTAAAGATGTAAAAGACAAAAGGATCAGGATTGAACAACTAGAACAACAATTAAGATTAATAACCGGAGAAGTCAAAGTTGGTGTAGACTACGATCATTACGGCAGACGTCAAAGTTGGGCTGTAGTATGCCTAGAAGGCCAAAATAAAACATTTGTTCAATTTTACAATCTGAAAGATAAAGATGTTGCTGATATACAGGACTTTCTTAAGCACTTTGAGACCAAATCAAAGATTGTAGATACACCACCAACAATGAGAAGAGATTTTTTGTATTAAAACGTATAGATCATGGGAAGAATAATCGCAAAAATAAAACATCCGAAAACCGGTCATGATGTTTACTTTGAATGGTCTACCATTGTCGATGGCCCTGTTACATACGGTATGACACTGGAAGAGTTTAAAGCCTATTACAAGGATGAATACGGTAGACATGGAATGGAGTCACTACCCGATCAGCTAATCAAAGTGGACTTACATGGCCACAATTCAAGGTTTTATAAAACGGTTGAAGATTTGCTTTCTACTACCCAGCAAAATTGGCCAGTAGAAAAAGTAGTAAAAGCTATAATCCTAAAAAAAGGCCTATGACCAACGAAGAGATTCAGCGCTCAGTAGAGTCATTCAACAGAGAGTTACCTGATGGAGTTCCTGTGATTTTTAATAAGCTCACAGCAGGCATGAAGTTTCGGCACCCAAAGGCAACAAAGCATTACCTGCTCCATATTGTCTTCTCCTGTTCAGATTATATCCAATATACTAAAGAAGATTGGATCACCAGAGTTAAACCCGACAATGAACTCTGGAACGCAACAGTTCAAACCTTTAAATAAAATCCTATGTCAGATTTTGAAGAAATTAAACGTGCCACAGGTAACGTGGAAAACTCCTGTGCCTGTAACGTATGTAAGAATATGTGCAAAACAGCACCATGTATAGGAACACCAGATGATATGCTAAGGATCATCAACAATGGCCACATAGCAAAAGTTGCCCCATCCATTTACATGACAGCTATGGTCATCGAAAATTTAGGATATCCTATTAATTTAGCTGCACCGAGGCGTAATGACAATGGCAGCTGTAGTTTCCATACCAAAGATGGCCTGTGCGAAATACACGATATCAAGCCAACTGAAGGAAACCTTGTAGCACACTCAACAACCGGTACTTTTTTAACCTCTGCAAACTACCTGGTTTCCCAGACCTGGCTAAATCCCAAAAATAAAAGCAAAATAGATAAAATATTTAAAGCCATAATTACCTATGATAAAGCACGAAAAAGATAAATACGTCTTCACTAACTATTCAGACGTTAAGCCAGAACCAGCCTATAAAAAATGGTATGGATTAATAGGTCTTTTGATCTATATTCTAATTGCTCTATTTGCATAATTGCATTTTATTATTACATTTACACATACAAACACATCAACAAAACATAAGACATGGAAAAAGAACTTATATCCGTATCAGAATATGCTAAACGCAGAGGATTAGGTCGTCACACTATTTACCAAAAAATTAAAACGCCAGAAACGCCAAATGGAATTATTATTCCTGAAATTGTTAAGGGAGTTTGGAAAATAGACTGGGATCAGTACAAGGACCTGGAGTTACCACCATCACCAAAGCGAAGAACAAAAGTACCTTTATCCAAAGGCAGAGCTTCGAAATTTTAATCTCATCACCGTCATTTACCAGAATTTTTCACACATATATTCATTATTATGAATTTAAAGGAAATAGTACCTATTGATACCAGTAAAATTGCAGACCGAGAAACCAAACGTAAATACGTTAAACGGGTTGAAAGTGTTGTTAAAATCAAACTGGAAAGCATAGTTTTCAGAGATAATTTCAACGACCGAATAGAGTTCGGTAAGATCGAAGAAATGGCTTCCAGCTTAGATGCATTTGGCCAGATCATACCGATCAGAGGAGATATGATGGGTGATGGAACATTCATTGTTACATACGGAGAAAGAAGGGTAAGAGGGATGCGGTTGCTTCGCGAAAATGGAAGCGATAAATTCGAATATGTCTTAGCAGAAATCAACCCTAAAGATATTACCGAAGCGCAGCGCCACATGATCGCCCTGGTAGAGAATAGCCACCGTAAAAACTACGAACCACTTGAAGAGGCAGTTTCCTATAAAAGGCAAATTGGATACATTAACCAGGAGACAGGAAAGAACTGGACCGCATCGGAAATAGCCAGGTCATTAGGTGTAAGTAAAATGCATGTAAGCAATATGCTTAAGCTTGCAGGAGTCACTGAAGAAGAAAAGGCAGCTGTTATTGAAGGTGTCATCTCCCCTACTGCTCTTACTGACATGGTTAAAGCCGGAGCATCAGAAGAACAACGTATTGAAGCTATTAATGAAGCTAAAGAATCCGGAGAAAAAATTCAGATTTCTGATGTTAAAAAATCAGGAGTAGATAGCGATGATGACAATGAAGCTGCTAAGGATTTTATTGACGGTTACGATCCATTATTCCAGGAGTCAGCAAGGCTTGTCGTTGTATATCAACAAGGTTCCACATCTTTACTGCAACGTAAACTTAGTTTAGGATACAACCGGGCCGGTAGGATAATTGACCAACTGGAGCAAGCTAAAATCATCGGACCATTTGAGGGAAGCAAGCCAAGAGAAGTATACGTGGAAACGGAAGAAGATTTGGACGATCTTTTTGTATCTCTTGGGATCATTAAAAATGATTCTTACACCACCGGCAGTTCCGAAGTTAATCCGGATGAAGTAATGGGTGGAGAATCCCTGCGCGAAGCTGATCACCAAGAAATCCAAGACAGTGGCCTTTTCTCAGTAAATAACAAGAAAGGTGGTAGTACCATGCTTGATCTCGTGAACGAAACGTTGGTAATGCTCAATGGCCTTTCATTTGATATGAAAACCATCAGCCCAGATGAGATGGCCGAATTAAATCTTGACAAGGTTCATGCTACACACCAAAGCATGGAAGTTCGCCTTGATAAGATTTTAAATAACCTCAGGGATTTACAGAGAATGTCTAAACATTTAATATAACTATCTATGGAATTTTCATTTGACGCACGCGTGGTAGTGGTAATGGATCACAAAAATGGCAGCCAAAATTCTTCGCACATATCGACTAATTTTAATCTTTACCCTTCTTCGAACCTTGACAAAAAGATGTACATCAATTCGGAAAACCTCCCCACAAAAGAGGGATCAAAAGTATTAACCACTACTTTAGTTCAAGGATTAATAGGTAATATTCACATGGCACACGCCAGCGGATTTAAAGATTCCGCTCAACATCTAAGAGAAATTATAACTCAGTTAGAAGCAGGGTTCGTTGCGGTAGCACAGATAACCAAATCAGAATTTAAATAATCAGCATATGGCTTTAAAAACCTTAAAAATCCTAAAAAACGGCAGAGATATCGTTCATCAAGACGTTATCCATACGAGTCTAGTAACCTCTTTTAATTTTACCGATCGCCTAAAAATACTTTTGGGAAAAAAACTAATCCAGCATCTTGAAATATATACAGACAACGAAGAAGTTAGGGTTTTAGGAGATCAATGCAGCTCACACATTCAGCCGATATTCAAAAGGAAGTCAGTAGGCATGCAAGAGAAATCTTATTAAAGTATGGATTACCGTCTTATTGAGGATCATCCGGCAATTGGAGTTAAAGGGCAGCTTTTCGATACTGATCAGTACAAAGCCGTGCACCATTACAATCGGCCACTCTTTGAACCAGTAACTGAAGACTATTTCCTACCCTACCGGATAGAGATAACAACCCCTCATAGAACAGTTAGGTATATGTATGAATCCACATTGGATGTTGAACATTTACTGTCACATCTAACTAATATAGACCGATGGGTGCTCATGGGAATATATACTGCGGCACAAGAAAAAAGACCCTATAAGTACAAAGGTAATCAGTTAACCTTAACTCTTAAAGTATATGAACCCAATTGAGCCAGTAAAAAAAACAGAAGCTGACCTGTGTGAAAAAATTCTTCTTCAATACTCAGACTGGGACCTTTATAAAGAAGTACCCATCAGCCATACAAGCAATGCAGGCTCACTGGATATTATTGCAGAGAAAGCAGAAGTAAGAATCACGATCGAGGCGAAACTTAAAATCAACTTTGATGTGCTCGCTCAGGCGTACCGAAACAGACGATACGGACATTTCAGCTACATAGCCGTACCGAAGCCAAAAAACGTCAATCAGTTTTTCGCCAAGATATGCAGAGACTACGGTATAGGTGTTTTGTTTGTAGATAAAGATGGTAACGTACTTGAAAGCATCCAAGCTAAGTTTAATCGCAGTATTGTAAAGCTGAAACTTGAAGACTGGATGAAGGAATCTATCGCCGGATCCTTGCATGGTAGAAATACAGTTTATTCTATTACCATGGAAAAGATTGAACATGAACTAAAGAGGCATAAAGGCCGTATAAACATCTCAAATCTTTTAGGAAGGTCAACATACCACTGGGGTAATTCGCGCTCCGCAAAACAATGCATTATGTCCTACATCAAGAAAGGATATATTACAAATATGAAGTACGATAAAGGTTATCTGGTACTTCTTAGACAAAGTGAAATTGAAAAATAAATAAGAACATTATGGTACATAATTTAGATCCTGAAAAAATTGAAGAGCTAAGCATCGCCGATATCTTATCTCTTGTAAATTTCTTAAGTGAGAACTTAAAAATTTTAAAAAATAAATCGGAACAATATTCAGGAGGAACTGGAACTATTGTCAATGAATTATACATTAAAATTAAGAGTCATAAATTCAGGATAAGAAAACTTCAACAAGAAATTTCGGTGAGAATATCACTAATATTTCCGGACTAATGGAAAAAGTTAAAATAAACATAAAATTTAATTCAATGATAAATAGAGTAACCTTTACCGGTGCAGATGACACCACTGATATCAACGAGATGATTGAATTATCAGAAAAATATCCATTTGTAGAATGGGCAATCCTTGTTATGCCTGGCAGGTACGGGAAAGATCGATTCCCATCTAAAGATTGGATTCGTCAATTAGTAATTCTTGCAGCAAAGAAAGTAAACCTATCTCTACACCTTTGCGGAAAATATGTAAATGACATTCTGGTTGGAGATGATTTAAAAGTAATGGCCGATGTAGGAGCATCTTTTTTGTACTTCAACCGAATTCAAATCAACACACATGGTTTGGCTACTTTCTTTAGTGAGCATCTAATGCTGGGACTTATGAAATCCTATGAGAGTAAGGAGTTAATTTTTCAATATGACGATGTAAATACTGCCATATACGCAGCTGCAAATGCAGGTGTTAATTGCTCAGCTCTCTTCGACTTGTCACATGGCGCAGGAATATTACCTGATCAGTGGCCAGACTTATTGCCAAACATCAAATGCGGGTATGCCGGTGGTTTAGGTCCCGATAATTTGGTTGATCAAATTAAAGCTATCGAAGAAAAGGCCGGGGACACTCCTATTTGGATTGACATGGAGACTAAAGTTCGTACCGATCGGGAAGATTTAGGAATAAGTATTTTTGACTTAGGCAAAGTTGAGCAATGCTTACAATTAGCAGCACCATTTATTAGATAATTATGGATAAACTTAAAATGTACACTATTTTCTTCAACACCCTCGACTATCCTAACAAATGGGTACTAAGAGGCTCAACCATACCAGGTGGAGGTCTTGATCCAATACCAGATGAAGACTGCCAGGTAGCAGACACCCAAGAGGAAATATTTAAGCATGTTCCTGAAGGGTTATTTGCTATATCAAGAGATGAGAATGATCATCCATCTGTAGTAGTAACATTCATTTAAAAATTTAAACCAAACAAATATGAGCGATATCGCAATCTTAAAAACTATTCCAGCATCAAACCCGGAATATAGAATCGAAGTGCAACACACTACTTATCCTGATGAAAGGATGAAAGACTCATGGAGTATTAGTGTAGTTCTGTTGAGTAACAATCCGGAAAACAAATACGGTATCTACTCGGTAGGTATTAAGTCCGGTTACGACAAAGAATTCCCAACGCACCGACCATCAGAAGAACAGGCTATTGCTATGGCCGAAGAATACTTGACTAAAATCAATATCAAGTTCGAAGATGCAGTAAAAAAGATGGTTGACCGCTGGGCTGTAAAATCTTTTGAATCTTTCTTTAATCAAAACAATGGAGACACTGGACCAAATGGAGGAATGGCATTCGCATTCATGAATTTACTTTCAGCAAGAGCACAAGAGAAGGTAACCCCTGACAAAGTACAGATTTGGAAGGATACTCTCACCAAAGCAATGATTGAAGGCGGGGTACGAAATTTATATACAGATTATCATCCTGATAAAATATTGGATGATGCATGTCAAGCTGCTGGTATTTCTACAGATTGTATTCCTATAAAATCATGCGGGAACATTGATAGAATTACTAATGTCTGCCGGGTATCCTTCGGATATCATGGGAAAGAAGAAATTTTTTAATTTAAAACCAAACATATTATGGCTAATTGCGGATGCATCCATCAGGTCGAGAAAGACCTTATTGAAAAATTTATTAAAGAAAATCCAGAAAGGGATTATGAGGGGACTAACTCCTTTGATGGTACAGGTTTTCAAAGCGTGTCATACAATATTAAATGCGGAATAACCTTCCATCACGTTTTCAAACTCGCGTACACTTACCTGAAAACAAACGGGCAAAGGAGTACAAGAAGAGAATACCGTACAAATAATATATTTCCTGCCTACTGCTCATTCTGCGGTTTAAAACTTGATCCAGATGGAGGAGAATAAAGAATTAGAAATTCATATGGGTGGATTAGCCCCTAAGTTTGCCAAACAAATTAAAGATCAAGGATACGCGTTTGATACTGACGTAATAGAAAGTTTCCAAAAGAATTATATTTCCTTAATGCAACTTAGATTTGCGGATTTATTGACAGATAAAATCTATGACCATATCAGAGGTAAACTTTTTAAAAAAATAATCGCTCACGTTAAGATTAAAAATAAAGTTAAAAAGGCTTGATAGTAATGGAAAATAACCAAGAACCATTCGATATACTTATCGATAACATGAAAATCAGTGGTACTTTCTATACCGAATTTTCTAACGAACAGATACACAAAAGCCTTGAGTCAAACTACCATCCGGACCTAGTTAGAAAATATGGTATAGATAAAGTTATACCCTCAGAAAAAGGATTCATTATTAAATGGTTTAGAAGACCATGGATCCTGACAGACTCAGAACTTACCGATCGATACGGTAAATGCTATTTACATTACTATTCTGAAACATTAAAAAGCTATGAAAAGGCACGGAACAAAACAAGTAAGCAAAGAGGAACTACGAAATCGGATAGAAGTCAAGGAGATTAAAGACTGGTTCATTAAAAATGAATTCAAATTAACCCTGTTCAATCTGCAAACAAAATATCCGCATAGGATACCGGAAAAAATTAAAGAACGTGTAATCATTGAGTTTAACCTTACATCATATGAAGCCTAAAAAAGAGATAGACCTCAATGGAGATACTATATCCAGAGTAAGGAAAGGATCACTTGTCGCTCATGGACGGGTTAAAGGAAAGGTCACCAACATTGAAAAGATGGAATCATTTGGATTCATAATGTATTACTTAACCCTTGATGATGGACAAATTATAAAACAAATTAAACCTACACTGTAATTATGAGACTATTTGAAAAATACTTCCCTTTAGACTTTTCCTGTGATTTATACGGAGAATGGTGTACCGCAGCAAATCAAGAATTATGCTTTCAATTCCGTCCTGATATTAACATTGAAGAAATACAAAGACTTATTGATGTTATTAACGGTAAACAAAATACCATTTTCCGGCATACTTATACATACGACAGTATCATAAGTCATGTAATTGAAGATGGAGTACCATTCATATCTATTAGAGGATGGGGACATTTAACAGGAGTCGGAGGACTAAACTTATCAGATGATCTGGCCAAAGAAATTCAAGATGATTTAGGGAATTATATTGTTGAAAGATTAACCAAAAAATAATGCTAAACAAACAGAATTTTCTTTACACTGAGGGAGGGGGTTTTAATCCTATAAAAGTTAAAAATCCAGAAACAGTAGAATTCCTGATCATAGATTTGTTTTGTGGGGCCGGTGGTACAAGTACTGGCTTTCATAGAGCATTCATCGGAAATGATCAGGTCGCACTGGTGATGGCCTGTATTAACCACGATCCAAAAGCTATAAAATCTCATTGGCTTAATTATCCTGATGTGGTGCACTTTGAGGAAGACATCAGAACAGTTGAATTGCAGCCTGTAGTTGATCTGATTGCTAAGTACCGTATTCTATATCCAAACGCTAAAATAATCCTTTGGGCGAGCTTAGAATGCACGAATTTCAGTAAAGCAAAAGGTGGTCAGCCACGTGATGCAGATAGCCGTACGCTTGCTGATCATTTGGATAGATACGTAAAGGCATTAAACCCAGATTATATTCAGATTGAGAATGTTGTTGAGTTTATGAGCTGGGGGCCACTTGATGAGAATGGCAAACCAGTGAGCCGTAGATCTGGTGCTGACTGGTTAAGATGGTGTAAACATATCGATAGTTTTGGTTACCGTAATGAATGGAAGGAATTAAATAGCGCTGATTTCGGTGCTTATACTTCTCGAAATCGTTTGTTTGGTTGTTTTGCTAAACCTAATCTGCCTATCGTATGGCCCCAATCCACTCATGCTAAAAAGCCTGGATTAGACGGCATGTTTGGCGTACAGCATAAATGGATGGCAGTGAAAGATGTTCTTGATTTTGATGATGAGGGCACAAGTATTTTCAACCGTAAAAAACCATTGGTTGACGCTTCTTTGGAACGTATTGAGGCAGGGTTGATAAAGTTTGTTGCCGGTGGTAAAGATTCGTTTTTACTGAAGTACAATTCAATGTCAGCAAACGGTGACAAAAAACATTCTGTTAAATCTATAAACGAACCCTCTCCTGTAATAACTTGCCAAAATAGAACTGCCCTTTGCTTTATCGCTAAGTATTATTCAGGGAAACCAGCAGGAAAGGTTTTACCAATTACCGGTCCCGTAGGAACGGTAACATGTGTGGACGGTCAATCTTTGGTTACTTGTCAGCCTTTCATTGTTCAGCGTAACTCAGGAAATCCGGAAGGCAGGATACAATCTGTAGATAAACCAGCAAGGACATTAACCGCCACAGGAGGAAACCAGGAGATTGTTAAGGTTAAGCCATTCATAATGGACACCAGTTTTAAGAACGTAGGCAAATCAGTCGATGAGCCAGCGCAAACCTTAACTGCAAGCCGTCATCACCCCTATGTTATAAACCCTGTATTCCTCGCTAAATATTATGGCACCGGAGATAATGCAGTATCGGTTGAGACAGCAGCACCAACCCTGGGAACTAAAGATACATTATCAAAAATTCACCCGGTTTTTCTGGACAAAACTTTCTCCGGAAACGGAAACATACAATCTGTAGAACAACCGGCCGGTACGGTTATGCCGAACGATAAGCACAGACTGATCAGCTGCCAGCCATTTATTTTAAATCCATCACACGGTGGACATTGCACAGGAACAGAAGTACCATGTGTAACTATTGTAGCAAGGCAGGATAAAGCCCCGCTTTATTTGATACAGTATACCATTGATGAATCTGTAAGCATCCCTGTTTATGATGATGATACAGAAGTCATGATCCGGATTAAACAGTTCATGGCTCTGTATGGTTTGTCAGATATTAAAATGCGCATGCTTAAGGTGTCAGAACTTATATTGATCCAAGGATTCCCCGCAGATTATAAGCTAGAAGGAAATCAAACAGACCAAAAAAAGTTTATCGGCAATTCGGTAGTACCACACGTAGTAACATCTTGGTGCCTGGCCATGGCCAATAAGAACCGAGAAATTAGAATGGCAGCTTAATATGAAAAAGGTAACGCGGCCAATCTTAAGATATCATGGCGGGAAGTTTCTACTTGCCGATTGGATAATATCACATTTTCCAGATCATAGGGTTTATACTGAAACGTTCGGTGGTGCTGCATCCGTTCTCCTTAAAAAGAAAAGATCTTATGCTGAGGTTTATAATGACATTGATTCTGAGGTTGTAAATCTTTTCTTAATAGCCAGAGATCGCGGACCAGAATTAATGCATAAACTTTCCCTTACTCCTTTTGCAAGAGACGAATTTAAACTTTCATATTTGGATTCGGATTGTAGTTTAGAACGCGCCAGGCGTACAGTGATCAGATCATTCATGGGTTTTGGCTCAGGTATTCAATCTCACCATACTACAGGATTCCGAGCAAATTCAAATAGATCCGGATCCACTCCAGCCAAAGATTGGTTTAACCTTCCAGCAGCATTCGAAATGATCATTGAGAGATTAAAAGGAGTCATCATTGAAAATAAAGATTACAGGGAGGTTTGTATTCAACATGACGGACTGCAGACCTTACACTTCTTCGATACACCTTATGTTTTAGAGACAAGGTATAAAGGCCAGAAGACTAAAGTTTATAAGCATGAAATGACAGATGAGGACCATGAGGAGTTTTGCCAATTCATAACCACCCTAAACGGAATGCAATTAGTATGCGGTTATGACAACGAAATTTATAATGACCTGCTAGTTGGATATCATAAAGTTTATAAGTCAGCATTCGCAGATGGAGCAAAGAAAAGAGTAGAAGTACTATGGATAAGCCCAAATGCAATAATTAATCAGAAAAGTTTATTTTAAACCATAAATCATATATAACATGAAATCAGATTTCGTTAAACAAACAGATAGGAAAGGAACCTACATTATAGAAGGTGAAAAGAAACCTAAAATGGTATTTTCAGTTAAGCGTTTTATATGCTTAGTCCAACTCCAAGAAACAGAAGAGGAGACTCAAAAACTGGCAGATTGGATTATTAAAAAACTTAGCAGCTAATGAAAAAATCAGAACTAATAAATATCCTCAATAAAGTTGAAGGCGACTTTGATATTAAGATAGCCAAAGATGACTTACTTGGGGTTAAGAAAGATATTTCTGACGTTACTGTTAACGATGAAGATGAAATAATCACAATTTACTGGAAGCAGCCATGAAAGATCAAATACAAGGGACGAAGATGGTTTATTAAACATCTGAAATCATTACCGACCGTAAACAGGTCATCAAAAATTAACAAATTATTAATCAGAAATAAAGAGGATTAGCAAATGAAAACACCAATCGCAAGGTCATTATATCTTATAGTAAGAGGACCAAAGTCGGTACATCATAATGCCCCTTATCATCCGGTGATTTTATGTACAAGAAAGCATGTGGCTAAATGGGAATCAAGAAACACCTCAAAAGCAGATACAGTATTCGAATGTATGGCTGATGGGGGTAATTGGCTTTTAGTTAGATACAAAGGTTACGACATTGATGACAGCGGGTTTATAACCCTATTCGATGGTAAAAACACTAGAGATGTTTCAAGTAATGAAGAAATTAAGAAGCTGTTAGATGGAGCTACATGGTGGAGTTATGATAGAATGCCTGCCTGGTTAACTTCCTACGGGATAAAATATCCAGAGGACAACTTTAGTAAAAAATGTATTCTAGAAGATTCTGGCCAGTGTTTATTGTCTCATTCTGAATCAGAAAAATTAGCAGACAGGTTAGATAACTACGATGAGCCAGATTGGCTGAATATTATTTAGTAATAATTAACATGTTATTAATCAGAAATAAAGAAGAGTAATGATCAAGAACGGATTAATTGAGGGAAAAGTCCACATGAAGGACATTAAAGATGGTACGCATCCTAGAGAAATGCCGTGCCTTATTGTTGGCGATCAAAAGTTTTGGACACCAGCCACGACAAGAGACATACTGGCTACTCATGATGACTGCAAATCGTGTGGCGTTGAGTTTGAAAAGCAATACTCCAGTAGCAGATATTGCTCAGAATGTGAATTTAAAGTTAGCCGTGAAAAGTATTTGGCATTGCCATATATTGAATGGGATGGTATTGTACCTGTATGCATTCCAAATAGTGACCAATACTTTTTTGATTCCGATGAAATCGAGGACTACATCAATGAACAGAAAGACTGTGATCCAGATTCTCCGGATTATATTAATTTGCTCATCTGTGAACCGGTTCCGCTGCGTACACTTGATTACGAATATTGGTCTGATGAAATGCATGAAGACTGGGAACCGTCAAAAGAACTTGAAGAAGCCGTAAAAGCTCTTAACATTGTAATTAAATCTCAACCTACGCAAAGTTGGTTGCCATCAAATATAAGAACGTCATACACTATCGATGATTTAAATAAGAGGGACCAATAAATGACTACAGAACAAAAAGCGGAATCGTGCGCAAAAGAGTATGTGGACGATATAATACAAACAGTTCAGGATAGAAGTACAGAATCTGCTGAAATTGATTTCTATAATGGTTTTTGCGAGGGTATATCGCAAATGCAGCCTCAATGGATTGATATATCCAAAAAAGAAGAATGCCTTAAAGACGGTGATAAAGCTTGGATTGAAATGGATTACTCTGAATGGGGTAGCAATAAAAATAGAATTGAAATAGCTTATGTTCATTTCACAAAAGAACCAATAGGATATGGTGGTCCTAATGCGCTAACTGGAAGTGGCATGTTAACCGGAATTTACTTCTCGCTTCCTGCTATTGTAAATCCAGATTGTATAAAACGGTTTTGTTTAATTCCCCACCCCCCTTTATAATAGTCTCATGAACGGTCAAAACAAACATCATTATAAAAATTTTTCTGATAATAAACTTTTGGATGCTTTGAAAACGAATGAACGTGTTTCTGCATTTACAGAAATTTATGATCGATATTGGACTCCGTTAGTGCTACATGTTTCCCGGATGGTTCAGGAAGAGGAAACCGCCCAGGATATTATACAGGAGTTATTTACCTGGATCTATCAAAGGATTGGGGAAGTGGAAATAACCTCTTCATTATCCTCTTACCTTTATAATGCTGCCCGACATAGGGTTTTTAATACTATCAAACATGAGAAGGTAAAATTTAACTATTTACAGAGCATTGCTGATTTTGAATCAGGACATACTGATCAGCCTGACGAGCAATTAAGACTAAAACAGCTAAGCGATTTAATCGAGGCCGAAATAGATAAAATGCCTAATAAAATGAGAGAAATATTTTATCTGAGCAGAAAAAAATACTTGTCTCATAAAGAGATCGCAAATCTATTGGACCTTTCTGAGCATACTGTTCGTACACAGATACAGCGCGCATTGAAAGGTTTACGTTCAAAACCCGAATTTAACTTATAATCATGAAAAAGCGAAAGGACTATAAATTGACAAGAGTAATTCATGAGGTGTTTTACATCGAAGCCTATTCAAAGAAAGAAGCTGAAATGATAGCTAGAGAAAGTAACGACCCTCGCATATCTCATTTAATAAGGATTAAGGTAGAACTAGATAAATAATCGACATGAAAAACGAAAAACCTACACAGGAGGAGAAAGTTCTAACCAGGATAATCTACCGAACGTACAAGCAGGAGGTAATCCACAGAGTTACTAATGTTATCCATGATCTGCCTACATGGATGTTCCCGGAAGGCATAGGTGGTTCATTAAAAAATCCTTGTCCTGTATGTCATCAAGAAATGAGATTAAACACTGGGCACGGTAAGTATATCGAAAGTTGTTCCTTTATTGAGGTAGATGACCATGATGTATTCCCAATACACACCAATTGCTATTTGCAGCTTAGACAGAAAGGAGAATCAGATGGAAAATAATCAGATCACTTTTCATCACAAAAAAGGGAGTGCCGCTAAAATTGAGATGACTGTCACAGAAAGCATGTTGACTCAATTCATTGAACTATTTGATATTGAGTTAGAACTTCTTCAAGGACAACACGTGCAATTGGATAATGGAATGTTTAAATGTTCCTTAGAAGTTGAAGGATATAAAAGGGATATGTTTGAAGACTTTTTACGTTCGCTCGCAAGTCTCCCATCAATGGAAGTTACTATGATGGGATTACCAGTAAACAAAAATTAAAATGGATAAGAAAGGGAAGGTGAAGCACATAGTTTGTTTTTCTGGTGGTGAAGCTTCAGCGAAAGTAGCGATACACTGCGTGGAAAAATACGGCAAAGAAAACGTGATGTTGCTTAATCATGACATCAATCCAAGATACGAGCATGAGGATATTAAAAGATTTAAACGTGAAATAGCCAACTATGTTGGGCTTCCAATTATTTATGCCAATATTAACAGGACTAATGACCCCAATAAAATCCCTAGCCAGTTTGAAGTTTGTATAAAAGCTAACGCTATAACCGATTTTAGAACATCCCAGGCATTATGCACAAACAGATTAAAAACAGCACCATTTTTAGAATATCTTGCTTTTAACTTCCCTACATACGACACACTATTTGAAGCTCAAAAAGATTGCATTCTTTATTACGGTTTTGACGATTCAGAGCCGGACCGTATACAGAGAAGGTCAGGCATCATGGGTGGAATTGGATATAAAACGGCATTCCCCATTGCTTTTGAAGACCTTAGAGTCAAGGATACTAACGATATCGGTATTAAACCACCAAGTACCTACGATACATTTATTCACGCCAACTGTATTGGATGCTTAAAAGCTGGATTGCTGCACTGGTATGTCGTTTATGTGCTTAGGCCAGATGTCTACCAAGAGGCTATTGAAATGGAAGAACAAATTGATTTCACAATACATAGAGTGCTCGTAATAAAGTAAAACGACCTATATCGTTAAAAGATCTTGCTGATGTGTATGAAAAATTGAAGCAAATGAATATTCCAGCAACAGAGCATCAGTCAGAAGTAAAGTTTGGAAGATTGCTTAGAAAACACCAGATAGAAGAATGCAATGTATTAAAACCCTGTGAATGCACAGATTAACTTATAAAACCATGATTAACAACCCACAATCAGGATTGAAGTGTTTAAAGTGTGGCGTAACACTGTCAACCGTCAATAGCAGTATAAACCTTATGATTGAGGATTACACGGCAAATAAACATCTTCACGTTTGCAATCCTACAGATATTAAAGCTCACAGATTGAAAGAATCAGCAGAAATTAAACGTATGGTAAAAGACGTTAAAATTCAGCAGTCAGAGATTATGAAAAGTAAGGATATCATTAATTCTGAAATAATGAATATCCCTATGGATGCAGCAGCAAAGTTACAGCAAACCAGCCCCCAGGAAGTACCACAGTCCGTTGAATTTTGGAACGGGTATGATCCCGATGCTAAAAAGTGCTGCATGCTAATTGATGAAGCTGTGAAATCAGTAGGATGGAAATCATTTGTGTTCAATGTTCTACAATATCAGCTAAGGAAAATAAAATCAAACTATAGATTATTAAAATCATGGAAATAGGAAAAGAAGTACAACAGTTAAATGCCAGGATGGAGAACGAGCCACAAGAAATATATCTTGTATGCTTTGATCTATCAGAAACAAATAAAGACTATCTGCCAGAACATAATGACTTCGATTCACTGGAAGGTGAAAACGTTTTATGGTCACCAAATGATATAGCAGGAATGGCAACTATAAAGTATGTCCATCATTCCCGAATATCAGAATTTGAAGCTGAACTGAATAAGTACAGGGAGGCTTTGGAGGAATCATCCCTTCAAATTGAGTACCTACATGGTAAGTTTAAACAAACTGGTTCAGGTAATGCAGTGCTGGCTAGGATTAAGCAAGTCTTAAACACAGAGAAGGGTTAACGATGAAGATTAGTTTAATATTTGCATGGTATGATATATGGGTAGGATTATTCTGGGATAAGAAAAAAAGATGGCTTTATATTCTCCCCATCCCCTGTATAGGTATAATTTTAAAATTTAAATAACTCAAAATGAACACGCAAATAAATGCAGCAAGTTTTGCTTTGGACAAACTAAAAAGCTACTCTAGAATCAAAAAAGAAATTTTGTCCGATAATTCATGGGGAAACGCTAGTGATCGATCTCTTAAGCAATCAGAAATCGATTCTTTGGACTACGTGATTAAATTGGTAGAAAATTATCATTCTGATGAATCCCGCATAGCAGACCTAGAATCTATTCTCGCAGGCAATACTAATTATGAACAGCAATTATCGCTAGAATACACGGTTCGCCATTTAGAATCACAAAACGCTAAGCTAAGAGGGGCCTTAGAGGAAATTTCAGAGATTCGTGTTACATACGGTAATGTTCGTTATGCTTATGGTGAGATTAAACAGTTAGTCCAGCAAGCCTTAAACAGCAAAGAGGGTTAAGGGAATGGCAAATCACATAACTATAGAAATCAAATTGAAAGGTGATCTAATCTCCGGAATCTCTGAATCTTTAAATATTGCCAAGGCATTAAAAAGCCACGTTTTCCTCACTTTATGGGAGGGGAAAACAATTAGGATAGGTCACGAGTCCGATGTTCAGGATTTAATTACAATCGCCATGCTGGAAAAAGAGTTGAACTCTAAAAATAAGGAGGGTTAAGGGATGGATAAAAAAGATACAGCCCTTTTAGAACACATGGGAGCGGTGATAAAAGCAAACCGGAGACTAAAAAAAATTGATCAGGAAGATTTCGCATTTACATTGAATCTTTCCAGAGGATCAGTTTCAAACATTGAAAAAGGCAGGCAAGCAGTTAGTCATGTGACTCTATTAAAAATCTGCTCTTTACTTAATTTAACTCCTAATGATATTTATCATTCAGAAATACCCACAGTTGTACTTGTGACCGCTCCGAAAGTTGAAAGAAAAATAAGGCAGATAAAGTCCTTAAAATTGAAACTTAAAAAACTTGAATCAGAATTGGGACAAAATCATTAACACTTTAAACCTAAACAGAAATAAGATGAAGACACAACTTGAAGAAATACAATCAATAGTTGAATTGATTAAAGAGAAGACCTACGAAGGTTTTAAAAATTTGGAAAGCGTTAGTACTGGCTCATTTCATAAAGAAAAAGAAGCTATAGTTGACACTACCTGCCAGACAGCAAGAAAGTACAGGAGATTAACATCAACGCTTCATTCATGCTTAGACTGGCTGACTGAAGGTAAAACTATTGCTGACTACTATAATCACAAATTAGAGCAGTCTACACGTCTAAATCAGTGTGAGCAGGACAGGATTGAAAACATGGAAGAACTTGAAATGTTTACTCACTTAATTGTGGAGGTTTAACCATGAAACAACAACTAATCCAAACTACCAAAGCTACCATATTGGTAGTAGACCTGCCGGAGGGGGTTAGAGATATTAAAGTATTCAACGATGAGCTTCCATATATCTCTTACTTCATTGATGCTTCACGAACCGGCAGAAAATACATAGAACCCGGCCAATGGCAACTACTCGGTAAAACCTTTGAACTGTCGGAGGAACTTTGGCGTGACATCGTGCAAGTAAAGAAGAAATACATTCCAGGAGGATATGGAATATATTTTCTTAATCAAGAGTCTGAAAATTACGATCTAGACACAGCCACCGAATCCGGTCTTTCCCTCCTAACAGCTAACAAGGTCAACAGGGAGAATCCTTATGGTGACAAAGAGCCTAAAGATGTATCTGATTTAGGTGCGTTCACTGTTATGATTCGCAAAAAATGGCAACGGTGGAAAGAAGCCGAGCAACACGTATACCGAAACCCTTACACTTTAATTAAAATATAAAATGAAAAAAAAAGTCGTATATATCGCTCATCCAATCTCCGGTGATATTCAACTAAACATCTCAAAGGTTTTAGGTATAGTTAAAAGCCTCAACATGTCAAACTATGACATCGTACCATTTGCTCCTTACCTGGTAGATGTCCAAGCATTGAATGATGATATACCAGAAGAAAGGGCCAGAGGTTTTGAAAATAACGTTGCTCTATTTAAAAATGGCGCAATAGATGAAGTTTGGCTTTATGGTGATAGAATTTCTCCTGGAATGAAATTCGAAATAAATTTAGCAGAAGATTTGGGTATTCCTATTATTGTTAAAAGCGATAATATCATATATATAAAATCAAATAGAATTACTATCGCCATAGAAGAGTTGGCGTCATTGAGATTAAAAGCAAATGACTGGGAAGCACTTCAACAAAAGATGGCTAACCTATATGATAAGCTGGACAGGGAAGGTAAAGTAGATGGGCTTGATGAGATTGGGGAATTAGCAGCTACTCATTTAGGTTTTATGTAAAATACTCCGGCCAGGTACTGATCAAACGATGTATAGATTCATGGGTGGATTTTAAAGGATAACCCTCGAAATGCAAGAAAGTCCTAACTCACCATTCCAAGATAACGTGTTATCAAAGGGCATAGGCAGCAATAAGAATCGTATCAGATACCTCACCGGATTTTAAATAAAAAAAATGATACTTAAGAACCATATCGCAACCAGATTTTTAACTGATCCAAAATTTCTACGAGAGGTAATTACCGCAATGTATACTAAGGAAGCCGTAGCTAAATGGGATTATTTTGTTAAGAATGAACTAGGAGACACTGATGAATTTTCAGAGACTGAGGGTTTCCCAATGGAAGTTAAAGAAATAGGTGTAGCTTATATATTCTTAACTGACCAACCAGATGATCATCTGTACAAAAATTTAAACTATTATATAACCGAAACAGTAACAAATAAACTGGATATGCTTAAGATATCCAAAAAGTCAAACGGTTTTTATGACTGGTCCGTTTTTGATTCTATCAAGCCTTGTAAGAAAACTTTCATTCTACATGACAATTCTTTTATAAGATTCAATAAGTCACCTACCGGGATGCACTTTACAATGATATCATTTCAATACTCAAATACCAAAGGTGGAGAAGGGATGATGGATATTGATATGTTCTTTACTACAGAAGACGGAACACAAGTTAGCGATAAAGTAAATCCAGATAGGATTGAAATGGTAGAGAAATTAATATATCGATTACTTTGCTTTTTGTACCTAACAGAAAATGATGAAGTCATTGTAGAACCAGGGCGTAAGACAGGAACTCGAAAATCAGGAAAAATTGTCAATACGCTCCCATTCCCTTTAACAATTGTGGATTCAAGATGGAACACCACAGTAATCCGTACTGAGGGATTCCCCGTTTCCGGGCACTTTAGAATTCAACCCTGTGGACCACAGATGTCACAACATAAATTAATATTCATTGAGCCTTTTCAAAAGAATGGCTATATACGTAAAGCCAAATCAGAATAATGAGACATAACGAGATGACCGATGAACAATTACGTCAGCACTACACCACAGTGCACACAAGAATAAAACTTGATCACTTCTTCCCTGTATCCAGGCAATACGCAAATAATAATCCTGAAAACTGTGATTGGGCTTCCAGAATTTGGGATAATCAAATTAAAGCATATCAGGAATTAAAATCTTTAGAGATGGAATTCAAAAAGAGAAAATTAAACCGCATAAACTTAAATCCATGAAACTATTTGATGAAACTATATCCGGAACAATTTCACCCAGAGGAGCGGAAATATCAGCATGCGGTAAATACCGATACAAATTATGGAGGCTGTGGGATTTCAGTAAACCTTATTGTCTGTTTATTATGCATAATCCTTCTACTGCTGATGCTGATCAGGACGATCCAACAATTAGGCGATGCATAGCATTTGCTAAGTCATGGGGATATGGAGGAATATATGTTGGAAATTTAATTCCGTATCGGGCCACAAATCCAAAGGATTTAATTATAGCAGGATGGGATGCTTGCTATGGCAATTGGATTGAGAATTTAGATCACATAAAAGTGATGGCAGATATTTGCAGCATGCACATCCTCGCTAATGGAAATCAAATTCTTCCGGATGCTGATTTTCCAATAAAATGGCTAGATTATCCGTGGCATTACTTAAAACTAAACAAGTCAAATGACCCGGCTCATCCCCTATATTTAAAATCAAATCTTAAACCAATCAAATTTTAATTATGCATATCACAACCAAAGAAATTATAGAGAACGCTATCGAAATGTACTCAGGAATCATGAACTTTACTGATGATGATGAAAGAGAATCAAAGGAAGAAAAGCAGACCCTCAGCCCTATCCAAATAAATTTTGAGCACACCCCTAGCAGATGCCAAGTAAGAATTACACACATTGGTATTACGCTTTTTGAATCGGATGTATCATCTTCCTTTGACGGTAAGAAATCCCTGGAGGAACTTGCACTTAAAAAAATATTGAACGATATCATTATCAGCGGATTTTTCAGGATAACGGAAATTAAAGGTATGCAACCCCAGATGAAGCTTAAAGAGAAATGGATGACCGCTGGTACAGAAGTTAGAATTGGTGCTAAAGAAGGTGAGATAACTTCCCTGGAAGAAGCAATCATCGATGGAAGAGAATTCGTTTACTACATCCATGTCAAAATATTTGACACTAAAAAGCCTAAACCTTATGCGCCTGGTATAGTCCGCCCCTTTAAATTTTAGAAATGAGAGGAATAATGTTTATTGAACTCCTTTTTGGTAGAACCATTGAGGGTTTTAAAGATATGACCAGAAGATCCGGTGGACTAGAACTACTTAACGGTACTAAAAAGGATCCGCTTGAACCAGAGGAATATTTTTTCCTGGAAGATACGATAAACCATTTTGATCGAAAAGGTCAATTCAGACCATGCTTTCGGCATAAAAAAGGAAAGAAAAACGACATTGCATGCTATTCTTACTATAGAAAAGGAGAATACCTATACATCAAGGAACCTACAATCGTATATCCTGACGGTAAAATACTTTACAAGTATAAGCCTACAGAGGCGCAAAGCATGAAGTGGGATAACAAAATGTACATGGGTGCCGATCGGGCTAGATACTACGTTCAGATAACTGATATAAAAGTTGAAAGGTTCAACGACATCACTACTGCAGACTGTATCCGGGAAGGAGTTATCCCTGGAATTTTAGAACACTTAAATGAACGTGATCGTTTCTTTTCTATTTATCGCGTTGCAAATAATATTCCATCTTCAAAAGAATTAAAAAACATCTGGGTATTCGTATATACCTTTAGGTTTATAACGGATACGGAAGAAATAACTAAAATCAAACAAAATGGCTCAAAATAAAATATCATCATATCAACGCCTTAAGAAGTCGTTCAATGATCAGCAGGAAGAATACCAGAAAGATATTAAAACTCTCTTAGAGGGCTCAGATCATAGCGCCATTGAGAAGTTAAATGAAAAGTATAAGTTCTTAAAAAATCAAAAGGTTAAAATCTTATTTGGCGAATCAGCATCGAAAGCTGCTAGAGCATTAAATTCTTTTTTGCAAAAGGATTTTGTATCTCAGTAAATATTATTTGCACGTATATTTTTTATAATGCATATTTGTGATTCACTTCTAGGATGCATTTCGAACTGCGTGCCTACATTTGTTTGGTTTAAAATTTACCGCAGTTACCATAGCCAGGTGACTGCGGTTTTTTATTTAATGAGTTTTGTCTGTATTCTGTATAAAGCAAAGATGCGATCAACACAGAAGTACATGTGATTAATATTACCCCTGACCAAAGTTTCAATCTTTTTATAATTTTCATATTGTTTTGTTCTTCAGTCTAAAATAAAAGAATATTGCAGCAACCACAATTATAAGTCCGATTATTAACGGTACCCATCCACCAAAGTTTGTTACAAATGATTTGTCTGATACAACATCCTTCTTTTTAGTTTTGGTTGTAATAATTTGTAACTTATAAGTCGTGCTTTTAATATTTAACCATTTTTGCTTAAAAGTTTTCTTCTCTTCCTCCTTTTTTGATTTAGAAGTTGAAGTTGACTTATCAATTGTAGTCCGGGTAGTCTCCTTGGTGATATTGCCATTTGAGTCAAAATCTTTCGTAGTTTCTGTAATTACGACATCCTTCTTATCCTCCTGAGAAGAATCCTCCTTTTTAATTTCCCTTTCGTCAGTTTTAGATCCTGAGCTTTGCTCGGTAGACTGAATGTCCTTATCTTTAGTAGTGGTTGAAATGCTCTCTCCATTTACTTTCCGAACTCCACAACCAGCCATAAATAAAAACAAAATGATCACAGCTATATAAACTATGATCATTTTCCATGTAGGTCCCACGCGAAAGACCATTATTGTTTAGCTTTTATTTCCTCACTAATCGCCTCTGCTTTTTCATTACTTGAATAAACCGTAGTTACCTTAGGTTTTTCTACAAGAGTTTGAATAATGTAGGTCAAAAACGCAGAGATTGCCGCTTTAACTATAGGGTCCAAATTCCAACCCGGAATAAGCTCCTGAAGTAAATAAATAAGCGGTGTCCCCACAAAAAGAACGGCCCCTTTTAACCATTCTGTTGCGTTTACTTTAAACTGTTCTGATAAAATTACTTTTGTTGCCATGATTCTATAATTATTTTATTAAATAAACACTGCTAACATAGCCAAAAATTCCCTTATAGGATATCCGGCTCCATCCATTTGATCTGGATTGCTCCAGAACATACTCCCCTTTGAGAATAGTCATTATAATCTCGTTGTTTGTGCCTGGTCCTTTCCTTAAGTTTAATGCTGCACTGGTCCGGAACTTATTAGGCTCGGCCACCGGCTTACGATCCAGATTAATATATTTCGTTCCAGGCATGAACTTACCCTGTTCATACATAATCTTAAGCTGCTGCCAGCTGTAACCGTATGATTTCTGGAAATGGGGAGCATCCCTGAAACTCTTCCATCTTATTCCCGCCTCCCAGCCATGTTTTTCCCAAATCTTAACAACTTCCATCCAATCAGAAATCTTATCACCATCAAAGTCGCTGATATCATCCCATTTGTATGTTTTTCCATCTATCAACAAAGCGAAGTCAATTGCTAAACCGTATGGACTATGGAGCGACTGGAACCCTCGTGCGTTTGTAACGATGTTACCCATGGGTTTCTTAGCACTTTTTCCATCCGCATTAACCTTTGTCCGTCCCAATTCATATAAATCATTTTGCTCATCTACCGACCTGGTCCCATATATCAGTATCATTTTAGCACGGCCGGTAAGTGCTACGTCATTACATTCATTAAATGCATCCGTAGCACTTTGCCTGTTCCAGGGATGAACGCCATTGATTATGGCTTGCGACTTTTTATCCATTGTGTTTGATTTATATTCAAATATAATAAAACCTATGAATAAAAAAGCCCTGGTATCTCACGACAGCAGGGCAGACTATTTAACAAGCGATGCATCAAGGGATCGAACCTTGGACATAAACATTAATAGTGTTTTGCTCTACCGCTGAGCTAATCCATCATTGTGCGACAGGAAGGATTCGAACCTACTAAGTCTTTCGACAACAGATTTACAGTCTGTCACACCTCGCCGTCGGTGCCGCTGAAGCATTTATACGATACCCCCATCTTCAGTTTCAACTGGTAGGCGGCAGATCATTACCGCTTGCGCCTTTTAAATTAAAAGCCAGGGGTATCGCATATTCAGAGGAAGATACAGGATTCGAACCTGTGGAGCTTTTACACCCGCTAGTTTTCAAGACTAGAGCAATAAACCACTCTGCCAATCTTCCTTTTAATTTGAGTAACAGGAGGGATTCGAACCCTCGATCTTCAGTTTTGCAGACATCTACCTTTAACCACTCGGACACTATTACCGATGAGGCGGGAAAGGGATTCGAACCCTTGTGCCATTACTGACAGCTTGTTTAGCAAACAAGTAGTATCATCCACTCACTCACCCCGCCTTATTTTTGATGGCCTATCTAGAATCGAACTAGAATATGATGAACCAAAATCATCCGTACTACCATTGTACTATAAGCCATTATTTGCAGGACTACAGAGATTCGAACTCTGATCGTCGGTTTTGGAGACCGAAATGCTACCATTACACCATATTCCTGAGTAATAAAAAAGCCCCCAATTTCTTGGAGGCTTCTCTACGTATATTTTAAAAGAAAATTTACATACCAGTTCCTCCTTGATCGGTTGACCAACTATTTGAACACTGATATGATTTCTGTATTTTCATGAAACAAATATAGTAAAAATATCTATTCTTCCATAAGTCTTCTGGCAAACCAGGAATAACATTTATAAATTGACAGCCAAACGATGGGAGAAACAATCAAAATAAGCTTTGGCCTATCGAACATCTTATTATGACTAAACGACCCAATTAGACCCAAAATTGTTACGATTAAAACAATAATTAAAAGAACTGACCATAAATAAACCATATTGTAATGTAACCATTCCCGATAATGGCGTTTATTCCTGCAATATGCATTTATAACTATAAACCATATACCTTTACCATTATATTTCTCTCCAGAGACAAACCTGGTTGCAACAAATACTAATGCCATCATTCCGACTACCATCATGAAGCCAAATAACTCATATACCGTCATTATTGACCTCCTTTTCCTCTGATGCTATTATTGTTTTTATCCACTTTTTAAGCGTAGCTGTTACACCCAATTGGAAAAAATGCTTTAATTGACTTACCATGAAAACCGCAAAGAGCGAGTTTAAAAATAAATAAACTTCAAATCCTTTTGTATAATTTAAATAAGTGAACCAAACTGTAATAGCGAAGTAACAATATGATATAGTATATATCGCCTGCTTAATACCATTTCGCCATGTTAGTCCATTATCATTATACTCCATAGCTAATCGCAAAATAAAGGCCAAGAATACAGATAAGGAATACCATGCAAGAGCTAAAGGATCTCCGCTTAGTGGAATAGCGATAACGCTAACAATTATAAATTCTAGCGTTCCCCTAACCATGATTGAAACTATATTCATTTAATGCCATTTTTATTGCTTTCATAGCCTGCATGCATAAGTAAAACTACAAAGCTGATGCCCAAAATATAAGCAAATACATCAGTATGGTAGATAGACCAATAAGTACCTTTTAATACACACCAAACTATATAAAGACAGTTGGCAATTGAGAGATATTTTAAATAAGAAAAAAACAGCCGTTCCAATATCGTATTGTTTTCAGCACTTTCCAAAAGGTAACATAACCATCCGATAAAAGATATTTGTGTACAGATGTTAACTCCACCCCAAAATCTAGTGCTATCTCCAATCGATAAATACAATATGGATAGAAAAACATAAATAAAAGCAACGGCTGCTTTCATAAGTTAATCTTCCTCTGAATCTTCGCTGTATTCCTCTGGAGGATCAGTCTCTGGTAATTCTGGTTCTAATGGAGGATCAACCGGGATACCTCCTTTGTGTCTTGGGTCTGTTGGGATTGGATCAGGCATAATTATATGTTTTAATTTCTATAAAAATAGAACTAATACTTTATAAAAAGAAAAATTTATATATATACCTCTTGGCCTCTGGAATATGATACAGAAGCAGTACCAGATGTGGTCGTTCGTAGTCTAACTAAACCATTTGCTGGAATAATACCACTTAAAATAAATGTATTCGGTTGAGTTAAGGCAATAGTAACAGCCAAAGCCACTGAGCTGCTGTTTACAACATTAGAAACAGTAATCCAATTAGTGCCTCCGTCAGTACTATATTCCAAAAAAGCATTAGCTGATGATGATCCAGCCAACAATGGATTTGTACAGCTTAATGAAATTGAATAAGTAGCTATACAATCTCTTGTTGAGCTAATTGTATAATTAGAATTTAAAGATCTTGATACGTTGTTATTAAATACCTTACCTAAAACAGGTGCTGTATTAGTTATTATACCTCCAGAAATGCTTATTCCTGTCCCGGCTGTATAACTTGTAATTGTAGGTTTATTAATTAAATCATTATAATCCCCTGAAGTAGCTACTGCTGAAAATGTTGGTTTACCTGTAATATCAATCCATGAGGGTATATAACCTATTGGTTTATACAGTACGTCAGTTGATGCTTTTATTACATAGAAAGCGGATAACGTCTTAGCATAAGTGGGAACAGTAGGGTCAAGTTCAGTGAAACTCTGCAAGTATCTGCTATCTGACATTGTTTTGGTGTAATAGTTTGTTTTTTCTACATTAAATATAGGATCAGTCTCGTTGGTTATCCATGACGGAATCGGAGATTTTTGAATATTTCCATCAATGTCGGTCCACAAAATAGACGTTGGAGTACCATCATTTCTAACCCCATTATAAAGTGCAAATCTTATAGTTGGATAGTAAAAAGAGTAATAAGTACTATCTTTTAATCTAGCGGTTAATTTGCTTGTAGAAGCCGAATTACCAGGGCTGTTGGTTACATATTCTTCACTTGTCATTAATGCTCCGTTTTGTCTCATACCCCGGTATTGAGAAAAGACACTTAGAGTTGAAATAGATAATAGCGTAATAAAGATTAATTGTTTCATTTTTATATATTTAATTGTTTGTTATCGAAATACTTGCCAATATACTGTTTGTGATCCTGCTATCGGGGCATCGGTACAGGTAAGGGTTATGTTATTTGCATCAACAGTTCTTATAGACTGAACAAAGTTCTGATTCGAAGCATCCCCAAAAGTAATAGCTAGTGATGAAGGAATAACTCCCATTCCATGAGGTATTGTAAAAACCATATCTGTACCATTCATTACAACTACAGTCGATCCATATAATATATCACTTCTTATAGCTAAAGTAGATGTGCCTCCTCCATTTGCAGGTAATACGTAATCACCTCCGTTATTATCATTAATAGGTGGTACTATAGCCCATCCTGATATATTTCCAGCATCGCGTTTATTTAATACAAGCCTACCTCTCATTTTAGTAGCGCCCAAATTATCATGTAAAACTTGTGCGTGGGTACCTAAAGGGTTAACAAAAAATACTTGATTATAAGAGAATGAAGCTTGAGTACCAGAAGCACTAAGAAATGGTCCAGTAAAAATAGCATCTCCTGTCCAGGTTTTATTTCCTGCTATTCCTACTTGATTACCGGTTGTATTTACATAGTTATTTACATTAGGAAGATCGCTTGTTAAAGCAAGCGTTCCAGAAGCGTTGGGTGCTTGAAGTGTTCTTGCTGCTGTTAAATTATCGGATTTAAATATTGCAGAAGCAGTAGATGTACCACTAGTATTAATACTTAATCCAGTCAGATAACTAAGATTTGCTTCCTTATTCCCATTTACAGATTGAAATCCAGCGTCCCATAATGAGCTACTACCTCCTGATCCATCGAAACTATAAAACCCTTTTCCAGATGTTGTTAATTGATCTCCTGCCCAAGTCTTATCACCAGAAATTCCTGTTTGATTTCCTGTAGTATTTACGTAATTACTTAAATTAGGTAACGCTTCATTTAACTGACCCAAAGTAACTCCTTCATCCTCTGTTAACGCCCTAGAAAACTTAATTCTGCTAGTTATTTCTGAACCAGCTATACTTGAGGTCTGAGGTCTTAATATTAACGATGAAGTTGATACACCAGAAGACCAGTTTGTTAATACACCGGCAGTACCTGACTTGTATAATCCAACTTCATTAGTTGGAGTACCAATATTGTTTACACCAGATACAAATAAAGTATTTGAAGTTATATTGTTACCGGTACCATTAGTCACTGATTGCAGATTATTTATACCTATAGAATTTATTATTTGCCAATCATTACTTTTACTTACATAAATATATTTCCTTGTGGAGGGATTGAAGACAACAGTTTTGGGAAGAAGTTCATTAAATATATTTCTCCCTGCTGCAATCTCATAACCTTCATCAGAATTAGCTATCCATACACTACCATCACGGAGATCATATATTTCGTTTATCCCATCATTGATAGATATATTCTTATAAGAAGCATTTTCCTGAGATTGCGCCATGTACCCATATCTCTGCGGCCCTTTAAACTTTAATAGTTCTGGAAAGTCATTAAGATCTATGGTCAGGGGAAATCTCAATGCGCCTTTGCCACCTGGAGCATCTGAAAAATCAGTGGTTCTCACTGTGATTACATCTCCTATTCTTATTACCTCTACATCAACTTCTACACCAGGAACCCAGCTAGAGGTAGTACCCCAGACCCCACTATTGCTCCCATTTTTAATAACTTTATTTGTGGTATTATTAAAATTATATCTAATTGTATAGGAATCATCAAGACCGTTTCTTTTCCTATATATAACCAAATGATGCTGATTGGGTATTGTTGGAGATGTAACATCAATAGGCCAGCTAAAATCAGAAGGATTTAATCCAAAAGCCCGATTAATTACTTGATCATTTGGATCTTCATTAAAAGCCATAACAAGTCCGATTATATCATTATCAACAAATGTAGCACCAGGTGTAACTGTTAAGGTTGCTTTATGAATGTAATTAACTAGAGGTTTATTTGATACGAAACCAATATGTGATCCTGTATTGAAGGTCGAATTTATTTCATCGTTAACTGAGTCATAATTCCAAGAATTTGTTTGAGTAGCTATTACAGGTATTCTGCCATTTATTTGAGTTCCTTGAGGAGTTGTAGGATTACCACCGATGGCATATCTTTTCCAGGTATTAAATATTTCAGCCTTGCTGATAACCATTTCTTTTGCAGCATCCAACTCTTCATCTGTAGTTATATAAGATCCCTCAACAACATTGTCATAAGGTATATATTGATTATTACCAGATTCAGTATTTCTTAAAGTTTGCCCTAGTTCACCTTGTGGTAAAATAGCGTTAACTGAACTATTTACAGCATCAACTGTAGGGTATTTTATACCAGTTCCGTCCATCGCTAAAGAGTTCTGTTTATTAGCTAATAGTTCGTATAAAGCATCAGTACTGGTTTTTATAATATTGAACCCTGTTAATGATTTAGCGTAAGCAGGAACTGATGGATCAAGTTCTATAAAAGAGGTAAGGTACCCCGCAGGATTTGTAGTCAATGGGTAAAAACGTGCATCTGAAGCCACCTTAGTATAGTATAGGGAAGCGTTGAACACAGGTATCAAAGATAATAAACTATCAACTTTAGTTTTTGGATAAACCCCTCTATACTTTAAAGGATTTGTTCCGAACCATATTAATCCATCAGGACTTAGGTAAACGGTAGTTCCGTATGTCTTACTGCCGACAGGTGGAGCGGTTTGAATTTGTGCGAAAGCCGTCATTGACAATGCGACTATTAAAAATGTAAGTATTCTTTTCATACAATGTTTATTTTAAGAGAAATTACGAAGAGCCTTCGATGGTATACAATAACTCCTTCCCAAGGTATCAGTCACCGTAACTTCAACTCCAAATTCTTTTTGTGTAAACTGAGGATAATCAGATAGGTTCCAAGTCATAAGTCCTTCTAATTCTGGTATGTAATATGCATTCGTTACACCAGCGGCTACATAAAGCCATTTAATTTTACGTAATGATAGATTTTCAGCTACTCCCTGATAAGGGATATAATTAAAAGTCAAAACAACTTGATCACCAAAAGTATCCATTGACAAGTTATCTGCATAAGGTAGAGGCACAGGGAAACCTGTATTATCTTCCGCAATAAATTCATTAGCCACTTGAGTAGCTAAAGTTTCATCCATTATACCTTGTTTGTAATAAAAACCTTTACATCCCCAATGAGCATTATTAGTATCAGCTCCAACACCATAGGCATTAGGATTAGATCGATAAGTTGAGAGATATTTATTTACATAAATACCATTTACATAAAGTTTACAAGATATATAATTTGGATCAGTTGGATGATCATCTGTCCAAACTTCTCTTATTAACAAGGGACTGAACTTAGGCATAGGTATATCTACATAGCTTTCCGTATCATCCGATACTCGTAATCTTAACCTACCAAAATTGGAGTCTCCTAAGTATTCAACACCAAAAACACCAAAAAATCTCTCATTTACTAAAAATTGACTTAGATATATTCTGGACCATCTTTCTCTTGGCCATGTTCTAGTAGATTCTAACCCTTTATAATAAACTCCTGTTTCATTAGGAATGAACATCAACCCCCCTAAATTGTTATAAAATCTAGGTTTTGCTTTAGATAGAATCGGTAGAACTACACCATCATAAGGAATATCATAATTACCGATTAAATCTTTTAAAGTATAAACCTCCTGACCATTTTGTGCCTGTATATTATTTACATTTCTGGCACTTTCTCTCATTAAGTAAGCATGATCAAAAGCCGTTCTCCATAAATCAGTTCCGGGATTTTCGTTATTTGGTATATAAAATCTAGTCGAAGTTTTCATTATACTGATGTGTCTATAGTTAATCCTTTACCTTGTGGATAAGTAAGTAAACTGCCAGGTGAATCTACATTAAACCAAACCCATCCATTAGGAGAATTGACATAGGTAATTCTTCCTATAGGGAGCGTTAAGGGCACAAGTGTAACACCTCTATCTGATGTTTTAAATATTACAAGTTCTCTATTATTAAAATTATTTGGATCGCCAGTATCATAAATATATCTAGCTATAATAAAGTCTCCCACAACAGGCTGAAACTCATCAGCAAATATCTCTTCGCCATTATTACCATCATACTGGTATAACACACCATTATGTATTTTTACCCCTTTACCATTACCTGAAATCTCATAACCTCCAAGTAATCCCATCTCCATTTGTATATTTTCTCCTAAATCGGGTTCAAGTATAGGTAAAGCTATTTCACTAAGATAAGGCATTAAGTATTTCGTAGTAACGCTACCATTAGCATCAATTGCAGACTTATGTAATCCTGAAGATACCTCAGTTAGATTTACATTTAATCCGTTATAAATATTTAATGCACTAAATGTATCCATATAATTTTCAGATGGTTCAGCATCCTGTGTATAAGGAGTAGCATTAAATAGCCAAGGTGAAGCATTTCTACCAGAATCAGCTTTTACTCTAATACCTACCTTATTAGCAGCGTAGTTTTGATTTCCAACATTTAAAGGTTTTGTAAGTTCAGGACTTTCAATTATAGTATCTCCACCATTAAGTGTATATTCATAATCAGAAATATTTGGATAATCAGGATTAGCTGTCCAATCCGCAGTATTTTCGACATCATTTACTATAAATAAAGTTGGAGCCGCTGGATTAATATTACCACCTTGATTTGCGATCACTTGAATAATGAAATTAGTTAACCATGACCCCTTTATTTGATGTGAATTATTCATCAATTGTTCGAATTGTGTATTACTTAAAGGTGTCGGCGGTAATTGTTCAATTGGAACAGTTTCATTAACTAAATCAGCTTTTTGGCTTAATGCCGTAGCGCTTTCTTCTCCCTGCTGATTTAGATTACTGAAGTTATTATCCATTTCTTCAATGGTTAATTTAGAGCCCTTTCCTGTACGTGTAGTGATATCTGCCATAATTTTATTTATTCTACGTAATCATTTTCTACATAATCATCGACCATGTAGCTATTTGAACCTGGTATATCCGGAGTTGTTTTTGCTTTACTGAAAATTAGCCACCTCATGTTATCTCCACCATTATCTAACACTAACCACTTATAATCATTACTTCGGTAATAGTCTAGTGATGGCTGAAAAAACACCTTTTCTAATAGTTCCTGAGGAAGATTCTGTTCGTTTATTTCCTGCTGTGTAATAAGTGATAACGGACTTGGTCTTTCTGTTTCAATTAAAACATTTTTAAGTGATCCATGTTTTTCTAGCCACGTAGTGGTACCCCCAGGAACAATATCATTATTCCAATTAATGATAAGTTTTGGATTAGATGAAGTTATTTCTCCAGACGTGGTGATTACAAAAGATTCAGCCTGAGGTTTGTTAATTAAATCTGAATAATCTCCAGAATACGCAACTAAAGATAACGAAGCAAACCAATCTGCAATTGTACGATAAAAACCACCTATTTTGACCCTTTTTATTGTGGCCCTTTTGGTCTTATTATCGACGTTTTTGGTAACGTCTAATTTAAAATCATCAATTTCTTGTTGTGTAGGCATTATTCGAATTGGGTTTCAAATTGAGGTTCAAAAATCTGAAATGGATTGTTTGGATCACCACAAGGATTACATTTAAAGTCAGAATCAGTAGACTTTTCTGTCCCATATTCCACGCCCTGAAAATTGATCATAAACGCTTTGACTACTCTATAACCCTTACAGTGATCGTCCCAAACTCTCCAATCGTCTCTTTCTCCCAAAATGACAGTCGAATCATAATCAACAACAACTTCCTGTTCGCCACGGCAAAATTCTTTGTCTCTAATAGTATACTTAAAAACTCTTAAAGTTGCCATGATCAATTATTTACTCGTAAAGATAACCGTAAATTATTTTACAATTTAATTTCTTTTAAAATATCTATCCAACTTCTCGTCATCCCAGTCAGGATGCTTCCTGGCTAAATCAATTCTTTGTTGGTTTTTCTGTAATGACCTCAGGTAACGTTTGGAATCAGCGGCATCAATTTCTTTAGATTTTCTAGCCTCACGCAATGTATTGGTAAATTCCTTTTTATCAGATTCACTTATTTTTTCCGTTCCTGATTTTTCTAACGTTTGGAAAATTGAACTCAAAGAAGATACAGGCTTAGAAGTAGTATAGAATCTACCTAGAACTGGCGCATCCTTCACCGCACCATCCATATCTTTATTTGTTATTTCCGTACTAAATCTCAAAATGTTGTTCTTAACAAAATTGGCTAATCCACCACCAATAGTTTGCGCTGTCCAGTCGATTCTATTTGGAGAGATATCTATTGCTCCTGATTCAGCTTTAGATCCTCCGCTAACATCGTTAAGCCAATTTGTCGCCATAATAGAAAACTCATTTGTGTTTTTAAAGTATGACTGGCTTGCGGGTTTTTTAGTACCATACTTCTGTTCTTTGACAATAGGTGAGCCAAAGTTGTTTTTATTGGTATATAACTGAACCAATGGATCAGCTGCCGTAGGAGATATCACCTGCAATACCTCTTCTGATCCACCAAGCGGGTTATGAGATGTAAGCATGTTCATAGCCACATCTTTTATTGCATCAGATGTCTTTACCTTCCCCATGGCAATACCAAGAATTTCAGAACCTAAGAAAAATGGGGATGCAAGCGCCCTACCAACCGGTATCTTAAAGAATCCATTTCCAAATGGATTTTTGAGCACTAGTGCACTGCTCCTCTGATATTCAGGGAGTGCCCAATATCTATTTTTGATTGCATCCGGATCTTTATCGTCATCATCCGGACCCATTAATGTATTGTAAAGCGCAGAGGTAAATCCGGCCATGACATACGCGCCCATAAATTTACGTCCGGAGCTGCTGGTCAAAACTTTTTTAAGCATATTAAATCCACCCTGTGTCCCTGCATTTGCAAATAAATATAAGGCATTTGTCATGCTTGTTAATTCTCCTTTTTTATTAAAATCCACAGTTACGTTCCGAGACAATACAGCCGCTTCTGTCGGATCTATTCCGGAATCTTTAGCTGCCTTGTAAGCAGAAAGCCTAGTTGTTAATTCCAACAATGAACCAACATAGTCCATCCATCCTTTTACAGCACGGAAAGCTTTAACAACTGAAACTTTGTTTTCACTCATTTTTTCAAGTTGCTTTCCGATTTCATTTAACCTTTCAATATCTGTATACTGATCCGCAAATGTTATCTCAGCTCCAGATGCCACATATTCTTCGTATTCCTGCGCCCACGGAGAAGTTCTGTCGCCTTTCCTATGTTGAACTATACCTTTTATGGCGCTTGGAATATTTTTAAGGAACTTTCTTTTGATACCTTTTTCTTTGCCAGATAATTGGAAACTCGCTTCCTGGGTATCACGAACAAAGTTCTCCATAATAAAGTTCGGATTATATAGCGTGTTCACATTTCTTAAAACACTGTTAACCGAATTCAAAGCCCCTAGCACTTTCAGAATAGTTGGGTCTTTAATAAACCCATCTTGACGCACAGCTCTCCGCAGTATCTCATCTTTCAATTGAATATAGTAAGGCTTCCCGTTATCGAATGCTTTTACGGATTGGTCAATGATCTCCTTTGGTGTTTTTTCTGTCAAATTTTTCACAGAACCATCCTTATTGTATTCAGCAATGTAAGTTGGTTTCTGAATCATCCATACATCATCATTAGGATGATTAATTACCATATTCTTAAGAGTTGTAAGCCATTCGTTCTTTGAAGCCTCGATTGTAGCTTTCTCGTATTGAACAACTCCGTACAGGACAGGATTAACCCTTTCATTAAAAGTTCGATCACTGCCTTTCGTTCTGTTAATCGCTTTTCTGGTCTTCATGATGTTTTTCACATTTGAAGCCCATCCTTTCTTTACATATTCCTCAACCTGCAGTGGGACGTAATTTTTATACCGATTAGTAATATTTTGGTATTCGGTGTCAGAAACTAAACCATTTTGATATTGCATCAACAGTGATTCCCGTGTTACCTTATCTCGATACTCAGCAGCAAAAGCTTCTAACTCCGCAGTTTTTCCATCTTTATCAAATTGACCAAGTATATCAGCAGCATCCTTATTAGTCATACCACTTCCACCGTCTGGCATTAATGCAAAATCTGGAAGTTTACCTCTTGTTATTAACGATACTCGATTGTCAACATATTGTGTTGACTTTCCAGCAGCAAGATCAGCAGCTCTTTTTTTAGCGAGTCTAGCCAATTCTGCATTCTGGGTGTTCTCTCTTAACTCTGCGACATAATCATTTCTTTCCTTAGCATGCTGAGCGTATGTGAAAAGACCAAATTCTGAAATGGTAAATCCAGCATCTTTCACGCGTTGGAAAAGTGACTTTTTATTTTTCGTATCACTAACAACTACATCAGACATTGCATCTGATATCTTCTTAGCTGTTTTCGCACTTAATAGCTGGAATTGCATATAAGCACTATCCTCAGGAAGGATTGTAGCACCATTCTCTTTAATTGCAGACTCAGCTTTATCTAGCCTATTTAAAAAGTCTACATTTTTACGAACTAGCTTATCTTTTTTCCTTTCTTCCGGAAGAATCCAGTTGTTATTGAAAACATTTGCTTGCGGGGTGTTTTGATTAAGTTGACCGTTCTGATTAAGATTCGGCAAATTGTACTGCCTCCATTGAGCAAGTCTCAATGCAAAGTCTGGAATACTTTCTCCTGGATCACGAACAGGTTGAATAGGGGTATCTATATCTACTCCCATTAGGTGTAGATCATCCCTTAATGCAGATTCTATAAGTTCGGTATCTGTAACAGAACTATTAGATTTGATATAATCAACTGCACGTTCAATTGCATTCAAGACAGACTGGCCAGCTTCAATAGCTGTAGCTAATGTTTCAAGTGCTCCATCCCATACGGCCGTAGAAACTCCTTGAAGCCCACCGTAAAGCTGACCAGGTTTCGATTTTAAGCTTCGGATTCGATCTGCAATGGATCGTTCGGTGGTGTTGGTATTGCCTCCGGTTTCTCCGTCTGTAGTGACTGATTCTGCACTATCGCTTCCGCTATCAGGTCCTTGGTTTCCTCCAGGGCTTCCTGCCTCGTTAATTGTTCTTTCATTTATTAAGTTTTGAGCGTTGTTAAATTGTTCCTCTGTTATTTCTTTACCTTTAAATACTGGATACCACAAATTGAATTCGTTCTGTGGATCCTCACTGTATTGGTTCAGGTTTCTCAACCATGAATCTTTGATTTCTGCGGGTGTACTAAACCCGTCAGCAAACTCAATATCACGATCAATAATTGCTGCAATATTTTCACTTGTTGCCTCAACTTCTTCAATGGCAGCATCTACTACTTGTTTCGAAGTTCTGTATTTATCAGCCAATTTTCGTGCCGTATCCTTTCTTAGATTTTTTCCAGTTAGATCTTTGTACTTCTGATTGATTGATCTTAAGGTTTCATTGCCAGATGCGGAAGTATATGAAGCGGCGCCATTAGGATAGCTTTGCATGAAAGCTGCTATATCATTTGGAGTTACCACATCATTACCATTGAAGTAGGTATTATTGATTTCTTGCGCTTGAGTATCTAATGGAATTGACGCTTGCGAATTACCAATAGGCGTATACTGTAACCTGATCTGCGCATTCATATTATTACCATCGTTATATCTGGCAAACTCTTCCTGAGTAGCACTTGGCAGATAAGCAGCAATAGCAGAATCTTTACTTCCGGTATCTTGCAAGGCAATTACCTGCTCATCATACATTGCGGCTACCTCCTCAGGATTAGTCGCTCCATCAAGCCGTGACTGGAATTCATTCCCAGGATCAGATACATCAATAGGAATAGCTGTTTCAGGATCAAAGTTTAAAACATTTTTAATACCTTCTCGGCTATAATTTTCACTTGCGCCTTCTTCATAAAATGCGGTGAATGTCCCATCAGAATTTTCTTCGATTTCAATTGGCGAAGCTTGAATGTCTGGATCAGTCACTTGGTAACGAGAAATTGGAGAAGTTACTTCTTCGGAAACAGTGGTCTCTTCATTTAGTTGTTCGGTGATTCTGTCAGTAGCTGGGCTTTGATCAACCTTTGTTTCAGGTTGTATTTCTCGCCTGGCTTCTTCGGTTTGTATTGGGGTCTGGTTTTCTGTACTTGGGGAAGCGTTTTCTCGGACTCCATTTGCTCCTTTGTTCTCGGTGCTTTGTTCGTCTCCATAATATTGTGTTTTAAAGTTTTCTAATAATTCGATGTCTTTAGATAACTGATCTTGTGTAGAATTAATCTGTTCTATAGTTAGAATCCGACTATCAGAATCCTTCATCTCTGTAAGTTGCTTATATTTATTATACAACCAATCACTTGCTTCATTTACCGCTACAATATCTGTAGGTACGTTATCCTCTACGCGATCAAAAGTTCTAACTACTGAATTAGGCAAATCTTCTAATGGGTCAACATTCCTATCTGGAAATTTAGTTTGAAATTCATTAATAGCATTATCCAATTCAGTTTGATATTCTACCGTTGCTGTTTTTTCGCTGTTTTTAATTTTAAATATTTCATTAGTAATCGATTCTGATTGTTTCAATAATCCAGCATTAATTTCTGGTGAAATACTAGGATCGTTTAATGCCGTATTTATTTTATTTAGTTTTTCATTTAACTCAGATAATTCTAATTGAGTGTTAGGTCGAAGATCCTGAAATTCGTTATTCGCAGTTGTAATAGTATTTTCAATTCCATTTTGGAGTTGAGCCTTGGTCATCACCAAGCTTTCTATTGATTCCGGGCTTAATGATGTATTGTCTAATTCCTGATTTATTTGATCTAGAGATATTTCATCATCTGTTAATTTTGACCTTTCCTGTGGATTAAGGATACCTCTTATTATACCACCGCCAATACCTTCCTGGATTGCAGACAGTCCAACTCTCTTAAAATTATTTAGAAAACCTTCCATACTTGCATCCTCTGTATCAAAAATGGGCTTTCCTTTGGCTTCATTTAAGATATATTCAGAAGCAATATTTGCAATCTCCTGAGTTCCTCCAGTTGCGGATTCAATAGCAAAACCTTCAAATGCTCTTACTCCTCTTTTAGAAACATTTTCGGCTAATTGTTTTACATTGCTATTTAAAAACTTTGTTAAAACATCACCAGTAATTTTACCTCCTGTGGCTTCCGCGGCTTCGGATATTGCCCTGTTAGCTATTTGTGCAGATACAGCAGATGTGCTAGGGCCTAATATCTTATCAAATCCAAATTTTTCAATTAGACCATTTACTGTTCCAACGCTTGTTGCGTAAATTGATTTGGTCAAATCATCTATCTCACCGTTTGGGTCATTGGCTTCTATGCTTCTCATTCCACCATCATAACCCTGTAGAACAAAAGCAACACCTTTCGCAGCCCCACCTGGAATTAACATTGCAGGAATAGAATTTGCCAGTCCTCCTAGTGTTGATGTTAAAAATTCATTATCATACCTTGCTTCAAGTCCTTTATCTAAGTCAGAGCCTATACGTTCTGTTAGATAAGACCTAACCATTGGAGCGATGTCTTTTCTATAATTTGTTAATATTTCTTTCTGCTTTTTTATTTCCTCAGGAGTTTTAGGCTCTGGGATATAATCTGTATTATAGCTATACCTATAGTTATAGCTATAACCTTCGTTTGGTGAATTTGCTATGATTGTAGCTGCTACATCACCCAATGCAGCGGCCATCTCTCCCACCCCGTTAAGTGCTTTATTGTACAAATATGTAGCTCTATTACCCGACCTTTCTGAGTCAGGTACTGCTTCTTTTATTTCACCAGCATTATTTTCATTAACCCGTAATACCTCAACATCTTTTTCCTTTTTATTAGAATCGTAAATTTGATTTATCTTTTCTAATCGCTCAGACAATCTTTTCTTTCGATCGTTGACCTCTGCTGTCAATTCAGGATTAATCTGTTCAGCCATGTTAAATATAGATGGCCTCTCGACATCAGCCCATGTATTTCTAACCGGATTATTTTTATTATTAATTAATGGTAAAACCGTGTTGCCTGTATTGTATGAATTTTCAGATTTATTTTGGAAATCTAGGAAAAGATTTGATCCACCAGATAATGAGGATGAGGTAGTCGTAGGTAAGATCGATGAATCTTTTTTTTTTTGATCATCGATAAAAGAAGCTCCGTTTGGTAACGGAGGGAGCACTTCTTCTGTATCATCAATAAAGTTTGCACCAACAGGTAATGGAGGAAGTCCGCCTGAATTATTTTTTTTTCCCATTATTTCAGTTCTTGTCCTGTAGCTATATTATACCATTTACCATTCCTAACGCCAGCATCAATATTTTTACCTTTAAAGTTTATCTTTCTTTGATTGGAAAATGTCCCCGTGGATCTGGCTCCATTTGGGTTCTCTTCAACTTCAAAATGTGATTTTACTGCATCAAAATCATAATTTTGTTTTCCAATTTTATTGTCTAACCATTTACGAGAACCATCCGCTACCTGACTAGCCTTATCTGATCCTAATACATTATTAAAAGCTGTATTCGCTTCAGACAAAGAAATAACTTTTCTTATTGTCCTACCATTTCTAGTATTATCCTTTAGTACAACTACTCTATTTCCTTCAGAATCTATTGATGATCGTAAGAATTCTAAGGCGGGTTTTTGTACTTCTACTTTCTGGGTTTTATTTGGATCTTCTGGGTCTTGAGTTTCATCAACTACTTTAACAGTCTGGTTATTTCCAAATACGTTCTGCATTACATCCATAGGAGCGGATCCTGTTTCCCAAAATCTGGTAACTAATTCATTTTTATAGGCTCCTACTTCCTCGGTATTTACTTTCGTTGCTTTCTGCAAGTCTTGCCCTCTTCTTGCCAAAGCTCTGTCTTTTTCATTTTGATCTGCTTTAAATGCCTGATCATCATTTTGAAGTGCAAATGGATTAGCCTGTAAAACGTTTTTAGTTACGCTTGATCTATTTAATCCAGCCAAAGTATTTTTCACAAAAAAGTCCTCGACATCGGTATATTTAGAATGCTCTTTTTCTGGTAATGCATCAAATAATTTTTGATATTCCTCAGCATTTTTTCTGCCAAAAGCATCTGTTCCTCTTATGAAATTAAGTGCATTTTGCGCAGCAACATCCGTATCGATAGTTTTACCTTCGGTAGTACGTATATATTTACCTCCATTTACAAGTTGAGAATCAGCAACCTCTACAGCAGAGGCATCACCTATTGCTTTCGCTGCTAAATTTATATCAGCAGTAAATGGTCTGTCAAATTGAAATACCTGCCTACTATCACGAGGCGATTTTAAAAAAGAATCTAACTTTGATCTGTTCAGATCAGTATTCCATGTCGGGTTTTCAGCAAGAAATTTTTGCGAAACATCATATACCTTTTTTTGATCCTTAGCAGCAGCAAGATTAGCTCTTAGAGAAGATGTCTGTTGTTGAATTTCAGCCCATTTATCTCTATTTTTATTAGGATTTCGAATAATATCAAAATTATCAGAGTAAGTTTTCATAAGACCTGCCCAGGTTTTAGATAAATCTTTAAAGTCATTATCTAAAAGTCCGGAAAAATCCTGTTCATTTAAATTTGTTAAACTCGCTTCTAATCTTTTATTGTATTCATCATTTTTTGCTTTATCAGCAGCAGACATTGCTATGGAGGCTGCTTGTAGGTACGGTAGACTTGAATCCTGTGTTGTCGTTGCAAGATTTAAGCCGTTGGCACCGGCACCAATAGCCGCATCTCCCTGGATGGAGGTTATCTCTGAAAGGGATGGTTCAACTGCCATTATGAAATTGCGTAATTATTGGTCCTACTATTTATTAGTTTTTCTATATATGACTGCAGTGCTGGATCCCCCTGTACGGGTTCAGGATTATTAACTCCTGAATCCATATATTTTCCTACACCAGTTGCTTGTGTATTTATTATTCCGGTGGGTGCCGTTGCCAATGGATCAGCATTCTGCTTCTGACTTGCTGCGATTGACGCATTTGCAAGTGTAGAAGCAATTCCACTTAATCCATTAAACACGTTATTTGTACCATTCGCAACCGCTTGTGTACCCGCCCGTAATTTATCTTTATAAGGCTCATATTTATCTATAGACCATTTAGTAGTTTTTTGTCCGGCTAAATTTCTATTATTTTCGATTAGCCGATCAATATTTCTGGCTTGCATATTTGCATCTTCCGCTGCCAATCTCATATTCGATTGGTTATATCTATCGTATATATCCGCAATAGCATTCATACCGCCACCTGATCTCAATAAAGCATCTGTACTGGATGTTAATCCACGTTCGGCTTGCGTGCTATAAAAATCTTTTGTTGCAGCAGGTAATCCCGACTGCGCCATATTATTCGCTATACCTACGTTATCGTAATACTCATCTTGAATTTCATACGCTGGTCGAACAGCATTTCTTAGGGTTTCTCTACCGTCCGCGATCTGGTCTGCACCTAATACTGTTTTTGCTAAACCCGAAAGTCCTGATGTTATTAAACCGGCTGCAAGTAGTGGGAATGGCATGATTATTAATTTATGTTAGTGCCGAATTTTTTATAAGGCCCTGGGATTACAAACTTGTTCTTTAATATGAGATCAATATTTTCAATATTAAACCTCGTCAAACTCTGTGTAAGTTCACCATATACGGTTTCCGACACTAATTTATAAAATTCTTGATAGTATTGATCGATTCGTGCTGATTTTTTTATAAAGAAGAACTGCGTATTTTTAATGGCGTTTTTCATTGGAACCATAAAGAATCCAACCAATGCACCATTTAAATCTATCACCTTAAAGAAAAAAGAATTTCCTGAACTATCTACCACCTCCTTAACCGCTATATCCAAGGCCTTATTTGTATCCCTATCTTTTGTAGCCAAGAATTCCAAATCATCACCATACAGTGCACGGGTAATTAAAGCAATATCTTTTGTTCTAACCTTTATCAGCATTTTAATTTCTTTTTGAGTCAAAGGGAATTCTATTAGCTTTGCAGTACCTTTTCAACGCATTATCCTCATTTAAAGCAGCAATATATTGTCTCCCAGGTTTTACCACGATAAACTTTACCGCCTGCTTATGTTTATCATTGAAGTGGGCCTGACTTTCGGTCAATTTAGCCTCATCAATGTATATAGTTTCACCGACATGGTTAATTTCAAAGATGCGATGGCCAGACCGCTTGTACGGGACAGGTATTAATACCTCTCTAGATTTCTGAATTTCAAATGCTGATGCTATTTGATTATTGTCCAATTTAACTTCTCCACCTAATGCTTCTTTCATTTTTTACTTTTCTCCCGTGTAATAAAACGTAAAAATAAATAATTCAATTCATTATATGAGTCCCTGAAATTAATATCTCTAACTAATCTCAACTTAAACCATAAGCCTGATATCACGCCACCTTCGATTAGGTTTGATTCTTTTTTATTTGTAGTGTTAGGATAGGTATTTGTATTCCTTAAAATAGAAGCATAGTAGACTCCCTCTTTCCTTTTGAAGTAAGATTTTGGCACATAAGAATAAACATTCGGCATATTGCTTTTTACGCTATCAACGAGATAAGATATTCCTCTGCTATCCTGAGAAATACCTTGCAACAATTTATCTTTCTGCTCTTCGCCTACACATACGATTTCCAACACCTGATCGGTTTTAATGCCGTAAAATGTATTTACTGTTTTAACCGATTTACTATTATGATAGTGAACATCCCCGGCAGCTGCACTAACCATTTCTTCTCCAGTAGTAGAGTGAATAAATCTCAAATATAATTCAGGGGTATATGCCGTTTGGCCAATCCAGCATTTTTGATCAAGACTAAAAACCATTGTTTCCTGCATATCAATAAATGACTCCCATTCATTGTTAACAAAATGCTGGGCCCCTCTGGCTAAGTTTCTTCTGGGCCTGAAAGTTAAATGGTAATTCCTTCCCTGAGGATCTACACCACCACAAATTTCAATCAAGTTATTAAGGTATTCAGATTTCGGAAGCTTGTTATTAAACTCAGTTACGTATCTGAACTTATTAAGAAAGTAAGAAGCATTATCAATTAGTGATATTTTTTCTGCTGTATTATAATTCATCACGATAACAGCAGAGTTTTTTGAGTCGGCCCATAGGCAAAGTCCGTCAAAGAAATCTATAGTCGCGGTATCCTCAAAGCTACACCCATAATTGCTACCGGCCTTTTGATTTGGGTCCGAAAGGTTACGATCAAGGTTTACCGTTAAAATTCCATCAGCAGATGCGCGAACATAGTTCTGGTTATAATCGGTAATGAACCAATCATTCGCACAGATGAATACGACTAGCCCTCGCTCAGCATGAATCGCAACAATACCGCCCCACTCCTGGCCCTTAAATTGCTTTCTGTTTTCTTCTCGAAACGTACCCAGGCCATTCACTCTACCTTCGTTAACTAAATCGTCAGATTTTATAACGTCATCTGAATACCACATCTGCTTTGCACCATCATCTTTGACTAACACTCTGCCACAACTATTACAGTTTGAACCAAAAAAGTCACTGATAGAAGAACTTATAAACGGATGGGATATCGCATTTCCTGAACATTCTGAAATTGTAAAATTCCTTAAGGTGAAATAAGCATCAAATGATTCCAGAATATCCGACTCTCTGCCACCATCAATTTTACCATTAATAATGGGATATGTAATAACCTCACAATAATCCTCTCTATCGGTTACTTGTTTTGGCGACATAATTTGAATCCAAAACCCACACTTATTTGACAACTTCAGCAGACGGCTATCATAATCAATGATAACATGTTTTCCATCTTCATTTTCTCCAGGAACATTATCATTCACCACAGCGTTGAAGTTCGTGCCTCTTACCTGGAAGTCCATAAATCCACCAGGATTTGTCGAGGGAAAGAATTCTCCGGATCCATTATCATAAATACGGATAACATCCCCAGGAACAAACTGGTATGATGTATTGGTAGATAAATTGTTTTGTGTATTGTATTCGAATAAGGATTGAATTGAAATTTTAGCTAAAATAGCTCCATTACCTGATGATGTAGTATTACCATTGTTATCCAGAAATTCAATTTTGTCACCCACCCACTGAAGGTACTTTTTGCTAATCAGATTTGTGGTAACCAATATTGATATCCACTTCATCCAATCCTCAAAAATGATTACTCCGTCAATCTCCCATTTTATCCTTAACGGTATTATTTTTCCCATATCCACAATAGAAGGCATATCTAAATAACCCACATTATTAGCATAGGTAGTTCTACCTGCCAAATCACCGATCGCTATTGACACCCCATATCTACCACCTTCTTTATGGGTTTTGACTCCCCCGGTTTGCGCTCTTTTGAACCGTTTTAATATAGTGGTGGACCAAACTCTAATTTGGCAATTATTACAAGGAACAAGACCTTCGTTATACGTGTCAGGAGAAATGCAGCTACAATCTGCACTTCTAAAATTCTCAACAGAATTGTAAAATATTTTACGATTGATATTAACATCATTGTAAGGATGAGAAATGACAGAAAAATAACCCTGTGAATCTGTATAGTATGTGTTGGTATCCTCAAGCGTAACACCGACACCTGATAAGCCCTGGCCAGTTTTATTATCAACTATTCTTCCACGTATCTCAATTCTATTGCACGGACCATAACTATTGCCCATTGATTGCTTAAAATACATTATTTGATTGGGGTAATACCTTTCAGAATTATTGCCAATGTTAGTAGTAAATCGAGCATTATCCGGATGATAAGGCTGACAATTGTATGCAGTTTTAAATAAAACTTCTGACCTATCTGAACTGCCGTCAGATGATGTTGTAAAAAAGAATCCATTATGATCAGTAAACCATCCACTTTTATTATATTTCGGATCGCCCCTAAATGCTTCATATCTTATTCTTTCTACTGGTATTTTATCTATTGTATCTTCATAGACATAACCCTCAATAAATCTACCGAGGATTTTAGTTCTACCACCAAATGCACCTCCGCTCCATGTTTCAAAATCAAACAAAGCTGGACAGTAAACATGAAATATCCCTTGTCCCAGGCTATTATTATTCCAATAATCTATATTAGCATCACATGCATTAATAACTATTTCTTTTGCCTTATCCTGATCTTTAGTTACCTGTCCGTTTGGCAGTTTAAATGCCGCTAAAAAATCAGTATATACAATTGCCTGAACGTAAGTTGACGTTTTAGAATAATCTCCATCTTCATTTGCTAAGTGACTAGCAAGCCTGGCTATATAATTTCCAGCAGGAACATTAAATTCAAACTCCTGAACGAAATACCCATTTTGTTCAATTACACTTCTTATACGTCCTTCTGTAGCAGAATCATTTAAATCAAACACGCCAACAAAAGATTTTTGGCCATTGATTACTTGATATTGCTTTCCAATAGTTCGGTATGGAGTTCCGGCTAGATAACAGATCATTCCATCCTTTTCACCCAAATTTAAATTAAATGCTTCACTTTCATTTGTTAATATTTTATATGGTTCGTAGTTGGTTGGACTATTTAATCTGGAACGAAATCCACCTCCAAAAAATCTATCCCCGTTTTCGCCTCTTTTCCATATAGGCTGAGTGTATTGTTCTTGCCTGGAGATATAAGCATATAACTTAATATTGATTAGTTTGGTCTCACATATCTGGTCATCAGCATTAGTAGAAACGGATATCTTGATCTTATTCAAAATATCACATGATATATTATCATATCCGTACTTGTTATCACCTAATAGCACAGCATCTCCTGCCGGAGATATCCCGATACTTTGTATAGGCAAATCAGTTTGCCATCTTCTCGCATCATCTGCTGAATACAGATTTATTTCTCTTTCTCCACAGTATTTATATGAAATAGTATTTGAGGCTTCATCGTAATTCAGATTTTCCCACGCATTTGTCCGTAACCAATAATTATTACCAATTTGCTCTTTAGAATTTGATCCGCAATTTGAAAATTTATCTATAACATCGTATAGATACCAGTCTCCACCGCAAAGGCGTTGCAGCAAAAATATTTTTTCCACCAATGGAGATCCGGCATATAATTTAAGGTCCAAACATCTAGGAGCCATTGAGGCACTTAAACTAAATCCTTCCCTGACATGAATGTATGGAATGCTGTATGGACTTAAAGTTGTCGTTCGTCCGTCAGTTAATTCATAAACAATAGCAAATTGAATGCTTTTATCTACAATATTATTCGGTTTACCGATATCTTCTGGCAGGATATCAATAGGAGTGACGACAGGCTTAAGCATTGGAGGCCTCACCGCATATTCAGAAAGTTCCCTCCGATCGAAGTGAGGGTATTTTAACTTAAAGTATGGAAAAGATACCGGATCAAATCCTTTTGTCCCTACACCAGCCATTACGTTTACCCACCCTTGCCATGCTTTTCCATTTGTCCAGATAAGTATTTTTTCTTTTACAACTCTCTCGTTTAATTTATCAGAATTATAGAGCACTCTTAAATGGATTCGGTGTGGAGGAATCCTAAGTTTTGGATCGATTGAAAAACCTAAATGACTACCAATATCAACGAGTGATACCTTCTGAGTGAATCCATCAACTACAAAAATCGTATGTAGCTTATTTGAGTTCCAGTAAAGAAGATACAATTCGTTTGTTTCTTCCGCATTTGTACCGCCTATGGGAATGTTTATCCCCTCCGGTTTATTTATGTTCGGTATTGCAATGGTTGAATTAAAAGCTGTACCTACCCCATAATTACCTCCCTCCTCCCCATTATTCAAAGGGTTTTTATTAAAGGAAACACGGTAGTTCTTTATAAAAGTACCTTCATCAGCACCGTTAAAATTTTCGCTTTTGTCGGTGACTAACTTTACGGGTTTATGAGGAGTTAGTTTTTGCATTATAATTGGCGTTGTGGATGTATAGCTTTGTATATCTCTGAAAGCGTCATTCTTGTCAGGTCGCTGATCATCCTGCTCTCGCTGATACCTATCCAGTTTGCAACTTCGGCCCTATGACCAGCTGATACTGATTTATCATATTTGATTCCTTCATAGTAGAGTTTCTCCATGAATACTTTCTTAGAAACCTGAGGAATTAAAATTTCTTTTGTTTTCAAGTCGTAGTAATAACGAACCACAACCTGGCTGTATGAATGGTCAGCTGGTAAGATGATACGATTCCCATCTTGACTGATCTTAAAATCATTTCTTTGAACACATTCATTCGGTAGGGTAGGGCATCCGCAATCATGTCTCAAATCGATAAAATTACAAGAAGAGTATAGCTTTTTACGATTTTTTTCGTTTTCACAAATACATCCCTTATCATTCACTTCTAATGCGCATATCAACTCTTCTGATTGCTCCATTACAGTAGAAATATGAATGCCCTGGGCATTATATTTCTTAACAGGCTCATTCAAACGTTCTACATAGCTACCATCTGGCTTAACGTACTTATGTAGAGTTCTACGAAAAGATTGTGTCCCTCCACCTGGCATTTCCATTGTGATTGTTTCCTCGATCGGCTCAAAATTTTTAACCTGTGCACATAGATCGTTACCGCAGTCACACGATTTATTTGCCGAAAGATCTATTATGGATTCAGGTATATTAGGATTGGTCCACATAGGTATCATTACACCACAATCATCCGGACGGTACACACTCGCAATCATGATATTCTCACCATCAATATCAATAGCATTGATTCTCCTGTTTACTTTATAAATTACACGCTTTGCATCTTTGATTCCTTTCATGTTTAAATCATGATAGATATCCTTTGCAAAACTAATGTAGTCCGCGATCGTGAATCCTAATTTATCTTTACTGCGGAGAACTAAAGATCTAGCACATTCGTATGCGGAAACTCTATTGGGAGTACTCATTTTTTATGCAGTTTGGGCCGTAGCTATTTTCTCATTAATTAATTTGATATTTGGATTGCCATCATCGGTCTGATCAGCAGGAAAACCGGCAACCTTAAGAACTGTTCCAAGGACATCATTAATTACTTTTCTGGCCACATCTTCCGGAACGTCAAAATCCTCTGAAGTAAATATCCCTTCAATAGCCACATCGGTAAGATCATCCGGACAATACAGTACAGGCTTTGTTCCTCTTTGGTGGAAGGCGTTTATTCCCATGTCATCAAAATCATAAAGTCCGGCCGTACCTGGCTGAACTCGGTGAAAAGGATTTCTGTAGTCAATATCACATACTTCATCGTTATCTTTTATTATAGGATAGATATTGAATATTCCCAAATTTTTCGGCAAAGTAAGAACATCGATATCAATGAATTTCACATTTAGAAACCCTTTCTTTACCTGCATCTCCTTAATTTCTACCATCGAAGAAATATAGGATGTCACATCTCCATTGTTAAGCGTTCGTTCCTCGTAATACGTGTCGCGGATTATAGACCCAGCAGAAGCCAAAGAGAATTGCAGGAAATCATCCCTATCCAATTTCTTTGCAGACTGCTCTGGTTTTCCATTCGAAAAAACAGCATCTATAATATCGGCGACAACTGAAAGTCTCATTTTACGGGTTTATATATCAAGTAACACACATATGACAGGCAAACAGTATTTACTGGCCAAAGAATAACAGTAAAAATATTCACTCCATAAAGATAGGATATTAGAGGCCAATAAGTAAATAATCCCCAGAAAGAAGGCATGCAAATTATACATTGAATTATTGGTTTCCGAATATATTTTGAAAACTTATATTCTTTGTATTCTTTGTAAAATTCAATCTGATTTTTTTGAAATTCATACTTAATCTCATTGCCGAAATACGCTTGAACAGTCTTAGCAAACTTTATCCATTCTTCCCTGGTTAAAGGTATCTCTGGCGTTTTATTTGGTATAGCTTCACCTATTTTATCCCAAAACCAAATACCATAATAGTCTTTACGAATAGTATGTTGCATGATAAATTTGTAAAGAGGGTAAAGAATCATTTCACCGTCAATAACTCTGCCTGATGGGGAAATCTCCGTTTCTCCATTTGAAGCGGCTTTGATGCCATTAATGAATAAAGCCTGTATTAGCAGGAATAATAAATAACATGCGATAACCTGAATAGTGATTTCCATTAAAATAATCCTTTTTGGTTTAACAATTGCGCCCATTCTCTTTGCTCAACATCGCGGACATACGCAGAATATAATACATTCATACCTTTAAATAAGTACTCAGCTGCCGTATGATCCCACTCACTTTCAACCCCTTTTGATACATCGTATTGATAGGTGTCATCCGGATTCATTTTATACCCGTACTTATACTCTTTTGGCTCTCTAAGCCAGGTTAACTGCACTGAAGGTACATCATGCGGAGATATCCTATAACCTTCTGATTCAAACATACAGATTATAGGCTTAGATAATTTTGGCTTTTTATAGCTGTGATCTATCCTGTAATCCCATGTTTTCTGATCAACCTCATGTACGGTCCTGGTATTCGACCTATTTTGAAGCCTGGCATCAATAGCTTGCTCTGGCGTAATTTCTATCGCATCGCAAGCTTTAGTGCTGTCATCATTAAGATAAATGGATGCATTGAGGAAATTCCAGAAGTTCTCCGGAAATTCTATTAAACCATTCACTACCGGTACAACCCTTGTCATCAGGAAAGGTTTAGCCAACATTTTAATGGTGCTGTTTGTTGGCCAGGATTTTATAATTTCTCCCAAAAGATATTTTGTTACGATATTATAATGAGTATCGAATACATGCGGAGGATAGTGCTGATTTTGATCAGCATTCGCTTGTGACAAAACTTGCCTCATTGTGCTATCTAATGTTTCTATCATAATATTCGCGTTAATGTTTTGAGTGCAACGTTATACCTGAACCTCAAAATTTCCTGTCCAATACCCAAACCTATTTGTCCATTTGCTCCACCGACTATTGAGATATCACTCATTGGTACTGTAGTTATAGTTGTAGATACTGCTGTAGCAGGGACATAACTCCCAGGTGCTCCATTCATAATCATATAACCTGCGTCAGCGCCTTTAAGTGCATAAGCTCCACTCACAATTTTTGTGGTATTAGAACGTCCTACGATTACATAATCGACTGATGCTACTCCTGGATAAGAATTTATAACCCTGGCTATATTACCCTGATGCCTAAAATTACCAGAATTAAGGTCTGAAGCCAGTAACCAACAGTTTTTTGGTTCAGTTCCGTCCATAGGAACGAAATTATTACCAGTATAGCATGGTCTATTATAAGCATCCACTACTGAGGCTGTATCTATTGCCATATAAGACTCTAGGTTAGCATCGAAAATATCAACTTGTATAATACCTACTGCATCTGATGGCAGAGGAGGCAAACATTCTCCTTCTACATTAGCATTCGCTTGTCCGCGAGTATCAAATCCTGCCTGATCAGCGTTAGCTATGTTCTCAGCATCTTCCAAGCTTACATTTGATGTGTAAGATTCTTGGTAACTAACTATAGTACCCACATTAGGATTAACACAATTATTTCTTTGAAAATCTTTAGATTTTATAAATGTATATGCTGAGCAACTTTCATCTTCTACTCTATAACGAAGGTCATCCATCGGTGTAGGCATCATGTGTTGAGGCTGACCAGTAAAGCTTGTTAAGTGATTATTGACATCAAGAGGTAGTTCATTCACATCATCGGTAACTTTTTTTAGCGTAGGATTAATTTTAAAGCCTGTAAATGGATCACCTTCGCAATAGGATGCTGTAGTATCAATTATCCATTTGAAATCGTAAGTTGCCGGGTTGCATACTCCATTTAAATTAGCATTCACTTGTCCTAATATTTCGAATTGATAAGATGCATATTCATCTGCTTCTGCTTGTGTTGGCCTATAATACGTATTAGCAGATAAAGTATATGGCACTACGGAGCCAGTATTTCCACTACTGCAGTCTTTTGTGAAATTTCCTGTTATAGCAGAATTACCGAACCATGATTGTGGCGCAGGGCACATATCCGGATTTAAAACCCTATACTCAGGTTCAGCACTACTGATGACCTGAGTAGCCTGAGGAAGTCCGTTGTCAGATACTAACTGCCCATTGGCATCGAGAGGTAAATCCCCAACCTGAGAAACTTTTTTCCTTTTAGTCTGTATCAGGTAAGTAGTATTTACCACTGGATTACTGCCGCCAAATTCTCCTTCAGCATCCAGGTTATATAATCTCATTTTGTAGATTGGATCAGCTGGGTTCCATGCGGTAATTGCGTTTGAAACTGCCATATCAACCCAGATAAATCCATCAATATCGATATGGCCACTTAATGCCAATCCATTATAACCTGTGCCATATAAAGGAACATTAGAGGCAGGATATTTTGTATTATCTGAGATTCTACCTATTGGTTCATTAACGTATGGATTAGATGGTGGGATACCACCTGTAAAACCTGTATTAAAAACGCCAGGACCGACTCCTGAAGAATTAAGCTCAATAAATGTGAGGTCGAAAATATAATTCCCTGTAACTATGTTTTTCTTGAGAATAGGAGCAGTAGCAGGCATTGCCTCAATGGTTATATTGGTAGTTCCATCATCAAAAAGAGGACTCGCTAAATCAAAACCTAAATCTACAGTTGATGGCGACTGTTCACATGAACTTCCTGTTTCATCAATAACCCACTTAAAATCCAGTGTGCAAACAATGTCTTTCCATTGTCCATTTACAAAAACTTTATCACCATTCTTTACCTTATAGAAAAATCCGTTTTTAAATAACCGAATATCCAAGGCGCAAATATCCTTGAATTCGCTGCCTACATATATTTTTAATATTGACATTATTGTACGATCCAGATATCACCATTCCTTAAGGGATTTTCTGATGTGCCAACAGGAGCGTTAGGTTGAACAAAAACCTGAACCGATATACCATCATCTCCATCGTCACCAGGTTGTCCCGCTAAAGGGTTATTTGCATAGTAAGTCAGGGCTGTACCTAACGCTTGGAGATAAAGCTGTAAAGAACTACCGGCAGCGTATTCGGTATTCACAACATTACCGTTCACTAGAGTAGATAGATTTATTGTATTTTCTAAATCTACCTGACCAGCATGCAAATCACAGATATAATCAATCATAGCTTGCAGAATATCTGTAAGCGATCCACTGTTTTTGGCAAACTGTTTAGTTACCTGCACACCTGATGTTTCAAATGTCATCGTACTTAACGAGTTGCTATTGTTACTTGATATCGTAACCTGGTTGCCCTGCGAATTTAGTGCGACACTGAATGTTCCGCTGGCTAAAGAATCCAGCCAGGTTTTTAAACCGGCAGCATTGTTTGAAGCCAGGCCACTTGGCGCGATATACGTTAAATTGCCAATAACGATATTTTTTACAATCTTAAGCGGACCAGCCGATTCACTCAAAGTATATAATGCAGTTGTTAAATTGATTACACATCGTCCGTTAAGATTAGAAATCAAAACATTCGTAGTAGCATTAACAATTTGATTTAATAGCGTTTTTAAATCATCATCGGATGCTATAGTGTTTAGTACTTTTGTTGACAATTCCAGATAGTCAAACTCAATGGAAAACACAGCTGTAGTCTGAGTTTTGCTGGTTGATATAGAGAACGACAAATCATCCGGATCAGCTTTGATCATTGACGGCTCTTTACTCCGAACCAAATAAGTTGTAGTGTCACCTGAAATATCCGGAACAACAACCGTTCCTCCAGCACCCTGAATGTTTATGTTTCCACCATTTCCTCCAGAGAGTAACTGAGGCTCAATATAAGAGACGTTATCACATCCGCAATCGCAGTTTAATATTGTTTTGATTCTGTTAACCTCCACTGAGCTATCTTTTCCAGTCTGGTCTTTCAAAAGAATGACTAGCAGATCAGTAGAAACGGATTCCAATTTTACTTTTGCTGCACTACCAGCGGTATTGGATCGATTATTTTTATACGTCTGATACAAATCAGATACACAGCACAGAATACTGTTCAAATTTGACTCACACGTTACTGAAAATTCTTGACGAGTTACAAAAGGTATAAGAACAAAAATGTTATCACCTAAGTCATAGGTGTTTTTTGTTGTAGCTTTTACCCGATAAAGCCCGGTATACAGACCTGAATTTTCTCCGATCGTAAATGGACTGGAAGTGAATGACAATTCATTAAGAACATTATCAGGGTAAAATAATTTACCATCTTTCTGTACCGCAATAGGCTCCTTACCCATGTAAGGGCAAACTGTTTTTTCCGTTATTTTAACCCTGGGTATGCGGCAGTCTACGTCGACATCATATTTACCGGGAACAGATTTACCGTCCCATTTTTCAGGAGCACAAATATTTTTGTCAATCCGGATTACATTCTGCTTACCTTCACCATCAGTTAAGATGGCTTCAATTGTATATGGCCCGAAATTAAAAAGGTTCCCTAATGATATTTCAACGGGAACTAAAGTGTTAAGATTTTGTGTTGCTTGTGGATAAGAATAACCGTTAGGATCCTTAACGTTAAATACTATAGAATTTACATCCGTTGCTGCATTCGTGAAGACTGTCAGGTCGGATATATCAAACACGATTTTCTTAAGAAGGAAATCAAAAGTGGCAGTGAAGCCAAACTGTGTTAAATCTTGAGAAACTACAGAAACTGGATTTTTCATGTGTATTTTAAAATTTAAAAAGGCGCTGATTCTTTCGTATCAACGCCTCAATTTGGGAGAATACCGTCACTTTTGGAAACCAAAAAATCGGGTTTTTTCGGCCAGTTGTTATCGTTGCAGTCTCCTTAATTGCAACACCCGCCGCCAAGATTTACTTTTTTCATCGTTTTAAAGATTAAAGTTAACAGTTAAACCATTGGCAAGTTACATAATTAATCCTGATTAAGGAGCAACTTTTGTGATAGTAATAATCGCTGAATCAACGTTAGTTGTAGTCAGTGAAATTTTATCAGTTGCTAAAGCATAATCACCTTTCGCGCTGAATACAGGATCAGCATCAAGCAATGCAACGACAGTAGTCAAACTACCATCAGCAGCGCCATCTTTACCGGTTCCTAAACGAACACCGTCAGCAAAAACTTCAACATGATAGTGATGACCAGAGGTCAATGCACCGGGAACGTTAGAGTTAAACACCAGGGCCGTTTGAGTTACACCGTCAGTAGTAGCACCAAACTTTTGAGGAATAGCATCCGAGTATGCTTTGAATTTATAAGTAGTCACACCAGTTCCAGTATTTCTGCTAGAAACGTAAAGTGAACTAGGAATAATCCATTTCTGGTAATCAAGACCGAATTTATTGATCGCTGTAGGAGTACCGGCATCAGTACGGGTTACGGTATATTCTTTTGCTACAGGGCCTACAACATCAGGAAAAACTCCGTTGTATGAAGGGGTTACTTCTGGTTCGTCACCACAACATGAATTACATTTCGCAACGAAATCTGCTACAGTACCATCCACAAGCATACCCTGTCCATCAAGACCAATCCAAACCCCTTCAAGGGCTCCCTGACCAATCGGCTGCTGGAATACAATACTGTACTCTAATTCGCCATCGGTACGCACCAACCATGCTGTGCGGGGTGTCCCTGTGATTTTATCACAGTTAATGGGTCTGAACTCATTAAAACATCCAACAAACATCTCGTTGTTGAAGATTACTTTTGCGTTTACAAACATCTTAGTTAAATATTAAATTAATTTAAAACTGCTTCTTTTTGTCGTCTCAAAGCTGCTCGTACTTCTTTTAACGCTTCAAAATATTCAGGATCCAAAACTTTCTCCAATAAATACTTGACCACGCTGTCTTCGCCTTTTTGAATTCTTGTATCCTTGAACAACGGCACATGCGTTCCTCCTTTTCCGTTGGCTACAGTAATTTCTTTACCTTCACCACCTTTCAGGGCTTCTGACTGCTCCGCGTCAAGTAACATGTTGTGAATTTCATCCTTTGCTTTGTAGACTTTATCCAGGAATGCGTTTACTCCGTCATTCTCGTTTAATTTATCCATTAAAGCGGTAAATAAAAAGTTTGGCAACTGTTGAACATCTAGACTAAATATCGAAGCCAGCACAGACAAACCATCTGTTTTCTCACTTGCATTGATAATGTAATCCTCAGCTTCTCTTCGTTTAGCAATACTAGCTGCACTTTTTTCAACTACAGCAGTGCTACTATACTCGGAAAAAACAATTGTTTTACCTTCTTTATTTCTGTAAGGACAATCCTCATTCATGTAGTGATGCTTCAGCATCTCGACCATTTTAGGGTCTTTAGCTACATCAAATTCATTAAGCCCGACAGCTAATGCGATATCAGTGCCATCATTCATAGCTTTCCACTTCTCGTCAGTAAATTTCATTACTTCCAATTGGTATTGAATGCTAAGCGAAGGAGAGCTTTTTAAGTACCGTAAGCTAATAGGACTTCCACCCTCAGAACCCCACTCCATTGGCGTGTATAATCCAGTAAGGACATTGTTTTTTCTATCCAACTTTCCCCAAATAGTTGAGAAATTCGGAAGAGCAACTTCCCCGACCTGCATGGTAAACTTTTCAGTTTTTCCCATTGGTGTCATTGTGTCCTTATTCAAAAATCCACGTTCTACTTCACCGGCTTTATCCGTTTGAACCATTATGGTGTAGTACTTTTCTTTTTTAGTTTCCATTTTTATAAGTTTTGGTTTCTCCCAGTTTTATTTAAATAGCGCCTTTTCAGGCGCTATAATTTACGCGGCACAGTCCGCACGTTGCCAGATACCCAGCTTCGAAGCACAATGGATTTCCATACCCCATGTATCCTGGATAAACAGGTTAACAAAACGGCAACCTCTCTCACGCGTATCATCTACCCATACTTTTTTCTCTGGAGATTTTTCAGCAGCATAGATGTTTACATAAGTTACGGGAGGAACAGCATTACCATTAGTGTCATAGTATGTTGTAGCAGGCAGCAACAATGCGAAGTTTTCGTTAAATCCTCCGTACCGTTGCGTGTCTAATGCTTCAAGCATATATCCACGGAATTTATAACCATAAGCGGTGAAATCCTGGAAGTCATACCATTCAAAGTTTCTGGCTCCTGTACCACCTGGTCCAAACAGCATGTAACTTTGAGTAGATACAGTAGCCTTCACCAATGCAGCGATTGACTCACTCCAGTCGATACCAAATCCAAAGTCATAGATAAACATCCATTCTTTAGGACCGCTCACGCGACGAACAGATTTTATCATATTGAATAAGTTCGCTTTCAATGATACTCCATCAGCAGGATCATAGTAGCGAGAGAACATACCCTGAGATCTTGCAGTAGTAAATAGACCATCAAAACCTTCTTGCTTAACGTCATCCCTGATACCGTGTAAAGTTTCAATGTTACGAGTATCCATGTAATCTGCCAGGGCCTTATTGGTCATGTGTGGAATATTATAATACTCAATAAGTTTACCGGTTAAAGGATCAATACCTTTTGCCAACATGAATTCGTTTTCAAAAGTATAACCAGTTACCTCATCATCATGAATAGCATAACCATTCTCATATTTCTGAAGATAACCTTTTCTTAATACAGGTTGCTCAGCAGTAAAACCTTCAGTAGCGATACATTGCGTATCTCCTTTTTTATACATTCTCAAAGGATTGATCAAGAGTGTATACTGAGCCAGTTTACTGAAGTCTAAACTTTCGTTGTTCAAAGGCTCTAAAGTGACTGTATGCTGGCCATTCACTGAACGATCTACGGACACAACATTAAGCCCTTTACCGTTTAACTCCTTAACGTAACCCCTACGTCCAGCCATAGGCTTAGAGAATTGGCCTCCACGTGTATGTGAAGAAGAGTGGACAGTCGCAACGATTGTATTACCGGCAGTACCAGGGGTAACAACCCGGTTAATTGTAGTAATGATAGTATCATCATGACATTTTTCAGTCCAAAAGTAAGGATTGGTTTTAACCATCCTGTTATTGCTTTTTGTTACAGCCTGCAATTGGGAGAAGATACCTTCTAATCCTGAGCGGTCATAACACATTACGATACCATCGCGTAAATCTGGTCTGGCAGCAATCTGCATCAGCGGATCATAGTAACCAAGAGGTGTCTGGTTATTGATAGCATCAGCGATTGAGTACGTACCTGCTGCACAAGTAAATGCTTTCATAATTAATTTTTCTTTTTACGTTTCAATTAAACAATTTCAATTAACGCCTTTGTTGAAACTGGTTTTTCAAGTTTGTTGTATCGGCTTCAGTGAGCGACATCTCAGTTACTTCAACTGCTTTCGGGACTTTTTTATCCTGAAACGGTGCCTCTGCGCCAATTGCTCCCTCTTTTTTACCTGCGGCTTTACCTTGCTGATAGATGAGCTTGTTTATTTGCTCCTTATTGGACATGTAAATCTGATTGGATACACCCTGCTCGATAAAACTCTTAATATTGGACTTGTCTGCATCCTTAAGAAAAGTGTCATACACAAAATCACTTACAAATGATTTCTCTATTTCACTTATATCGTACAGCGGTTTACCTTGATCATCCTTTAGGTTAAAAACCACTTTTTCCGAACCTTCTTCAAATAGAGTAATCTGATCTTTTACGGCCTGTGTTACCGTCTCCCTCAAAAACGTCTTAAATGCGGGGACGTTGGTGTTCTTATGAACTTCGGCATCCCATTTCTGCTTAGCTACGTCAAGCTTTGACAGGGTGCTGTTACGTATTTGATCAGCTCTTTCTTTCATCAGCCGCTCGCCCATTGTTTTTAAGCCAGCATTGTCCGAATCAAGATTAAAAAAGCTCTCGAACTGTTCGTTAATTTCTTCTTCTGTTACCGGATCCAACTCCACAGAGTTTTCTTTGGTCCGGGTTTTATGCGACTCTTTATAGGCAGCAGCAAATTCCTTATAAGCTATATCACGGTCATCTTGACCTTTAATACTTTCGATTGCAGCAACATCAGCAGATGAGATTATTTTTTGTTGTATACCAAATGCGGTAACACTGTTGTTGTATTCTTCAATCTTTGCTGCTTTTTCTTCTTCCGTTTCCGGAAACTCAGCAGCTTTTTTCTGAAGAGCCTTTAATTCATCAGCAGAGGACAAACCGTAGGATTCCAGGAAGTCTTTAAAAACTTTATCCTTTTGTTCCTGCGTTAACTCAGTTTGAGATGGAGCAACATATCCTTCGTCACCAGGTTTTAAATCAGTAGGGGGAACGTAACCCTCATCACCTTCTTTTAAAACGTATCCTTCGTCACCAAATTTAAGTTCTTGATCAGGTGCAACGTAACCTTCATCTCCCTCTTTAAGCACATATCCCTCATCACCAAATTTAAGCTCATTGGCCGGCGCTTCGAAACCCGGATCACCTTCCTTTAAAACATAACCTTCATCACCTATCTTTAGCTCATTATTCAAGCCTTGATTCTCTTCATTTGCATAAAAATCGTCAAGCTTTTCGTTATTCATTAATCCACTCATAATTATTGTCTCCCAAACTTTAAATTATTTTAATATCAAAAGTAGCTTTAGTTTGTTTATTATTTTACAACCCCGTATATTTAATGCCGTCAAAAGATGGCATTAAATGAGTGATGTAGAGAAAAATCCAGTATTATACAAGATTGATGGTATCGAAATCCGGAAGGAAAATAAGATCACTATTCGGTATGGAGAAGAAGAATACAAGAGATTAGTCACGCTCCATATTCAAACTGGTAAAATATTAAGCCTCCCCAAATTAATAGCACTGTTAAGCCAAAGCTGCGAGAAATGCGGTCACGATTCCATTAACATTTCATTCAAAAAAAAGGCAGTATCACTTAGCCGTTCTTTTACCGGGGGTAACATCACTACTCAAAAATCAAAAAATGGCCGACAAAATACTTGACAAAATTTTATCCTTAGTTAAGCGATTAGAGTCGGACTGGGAAGAAGACCTGGTTAACCTTAACATCTGGGATAACGTATGTGACCTGTATTATTTATTTAATGCCGACCATAGGAAAGCCAACATTATTCTTGCTTACATCGTGCTATCCTACAGCAAGCATTCTCCCAGATTGGACATGAATATGGACAGGATGGACAATAAGATCAGTATCCTTACCTCTTTAGGTGGTATATCAGCTATGGCCGATAAAGATTATTGCAATGCGGCCGTAGGAAATCTATCTCCATATACTGAGATTATTGAATTCTATATAAACTTTCAAAAGGATAGGAGATTCCAGGAGATTGTAGCTGCTTATGATTATCATGCTAAGGCAACTTTCATGATGACTACAGCTATGGACTCAAAAGAAATGGAGTCAGCAGGCAGGGTTTTCAATATAGCATGTTCATTACGTGAAAAAGCAGACTCCATGCGCTCTGATATTGAGAAGGAAAACGTGCACATTGATTCTGCGCTGGAGAAAGAAGACAGGGAAAAGCTGTCTGATAGAATGGGTAAAGATTTTATGAGTCACGAGGTTTATATGAGAAGTCAGCAGCAATCAGATGACTCTGCTGACTTCTCCGGAAATATTGGTATCATGGATAAGTACGAAGACGGACCGCTTTAGTCTACTGGTCCGTTTAATTGATGATCAATAACTTTCTCTTTTATTCTTCCGTCAGTGATTTTATCTTTAATCAACCCTTGACCTTCCGTTTTTAAGATAGCATCCAATTCAAGCAACTTGGCATCCCATTGTTTCTGCATTTCCTTCATTTGGTATTCAGCCGAAGCTGTAGCTTGATCTCTTTGCATTTGCAACTGGAAGTCTGCTTGTTTCATTTCAAGTTGGAATGCACGATCTTCCTGTAATTTCTGTTCTTGGATGCGCCTGGTTTGATTCATCTTAAGACGAAGTATGGCATATCCATACTTGAAATTTTCAATGGTTAACAGGAATATACCCATATCAGGATCAACCATCCCAGCTGCTGCCATTTGATTAGCGAAATTAACCAATGCAATTCGCTGATCTTCTGTCATCACATTATCGACGTAAAGACCTAGTTTATGCATAGGAATATCTTTTATTGATCGCATAGCCATTCCATTTGACTGGCCAACCACATCTATAAAATCCTGTAGACGTTCAGATTCACCGTAGTCTACAATTTTCTTGAAGTAAGCAAGCAGCCATTCTCCGGCCTGAACGCCAGCGCGTCCATAAGCATACTCCATCCAATAAGTTCCGTTTTCTGATGCATTATTTGCAATTTGTATACCTCCTACACTTTGTCTTGACTTAGGATCAACCCCCTCTGCTGTCTCTGACATGGAAAGTGATCGGGTCATCAAAGTATAAAGTTGCATCATCATTGCAATTCTACTCGCGGCAGACTCCAGGTGACCAGTTTTCACATCAATAAATGGCTTACCGCCAGCCACCAGTTCGTCATTCCCTTTGTAGAATTTAGCGATAGCTCCACCTGTTTGCCGGATATTTGATATGATATCCTGTTTTATTGATTTTGCAGTCTTTTCTCCTTCTTCAACCATTCCTACTACACTTGTCAAAAATTCTTCTACCCATACCAAACCATGAGGAATAGCATTTGCTAAATCATTCTGCATCTGGAACCATAATAAGTTGATCTGAGGCATGTATGAGTCCATGATATCGAACCAGCTTGGACGATTACTTCTGTAGGCTACAAGAGAATCTTTAGCGTACCTGAAATCATCACCATATCTTTGCTGATCCTGAAGCTTTCCATATTCGTAAATATATTTTGACTGCAATTTAAAATCCACGGTGCTGCCTGGTATATCTGATGCTGTTGATACTGGAATGAAATAGAACTTCCTCCAAACATTATAGTTTTTTTCTATGCGCTTAGCCCCATATTTTTTGATAGCTTCCTCAGTTGGTTGATAGTTGTCTGATACCGGGTGAAACTTAGGATTCCCATTCATCACATAATCAGTATAGACCTCTTTGTCCTGGCTTTCAAACTCCATATATCCGATACGTATTTTCGCTGCATTACGAGATGTCACGCTCAGTTCAGTAAAAGCCTGGCTGATTCCGTGAAACACTTTACACACGGCAAAAACCTCTGCTAATTCTGTCTCATCCATATTAGCACCAAACATTCGGATAAACGAACCAAAAGATACTTCATATTCGGTATACCAGTGTGTACGATCAGAGAGATCTTTTTTAACACAAACAGAAGTATAAACTTTATCAGGAGACATCTCTTCTACTACAGGCATTCCAGTAGTTTGAGAAGTATACATTCTAAAAACATACCCGCTGATCAAGCGGATACATTTTAATATTTCCTCAGAATTTTCATTAAATTTATTGACGGTGTTCAGGTAATGTTTGATGCCTATTTCAGATGCAATTTCAACACCATCTTTCCATAGATACTCGTTGAATAGCGCAAGATCTTCATTATCTTCAATAGCAGATTTTATACTATCAATCATACCAGTTGGAACGTCCTTGTTTGAATTACTTTGTTTTTCATCCATTCCAACTCTTTCTACATACGCGAAAGGATCTTCATTGTCTTTAATAGGAGGGAAGCCAAATTCTTTATTGAAATCGTTTATAAATCGTCTGAATTCCTTTTGTCCAATGATTTTCTCATTTTCCTTTTGGAGATTCATCTTAGAATATTCATCAGCTGCTTTAACAACTAGGTTTGACTTTTGACGCTCTATACGAGCATCAACAATATTATTTAAGTGAACGAAAATAGGATTACCTTTCCAGTCTGCCGAGAACAACTCTGCCAGCTTATGCTCAGGATCAATAATATTTTTGTAGTAGCTTGGATCAATAACATTAGTATCCAGTTCAAGCTTACGCTTATATTTTACAGGGTCCGTAAACGGAACACTTGTTTTTTTACAGAAATACAAAACCTCTGCCGCCCACCTCGTAGTTTTCTTTTTCTCTGCGGATACAAAGTGTAGCTCATCATAATAAATTAACCTGGTCGTTGGATCAGATGCTGGCTTCGACTTTACCTGGGCTTGTCCTTTCATTTCCTGTAAAAACTTTTTATAAAAATAGGGGAATTATTTTATAATACGTGTAAAATAATTTACACCTTAACCTCTGAATCGAAAGTCATAAGTACATCATCCTCACCAAACACATCAAAATTATGTGGGCCGAAATCATAATTCATCACCGCCTCAGCTAATACCAAAACATTTTCACCTACTTTATATTGGGAATCTTCTGGGACTGCTCTGATTACACGACGAACTACAGGTATTTTTTTATAATCGTATATAATACCTACATATTTTCTGATATCATCGTCATCATTGTGATGATCTGTAATAACCAGTGTTTTGGGACAACGTAGTTTACCATCTCTGTATATACCTAATATCCGGCTGAGTTCATCTAAATTACCTTTTCTCCATACCCACTTTGGGCGGTGATTCTTCCCGTGTGGAGGGATGAGGTAATCATTATTGTGATAGGTATGGCTTTCCAAAATAACGATCTTCTTCCGGAAGATACTTTTCTCCACAATGATACCCTCATCAGAATCTATAAGGTTATCAAACAAGACTATATCATCTACCTGGACCTGAGTACAATCATCAGCGACTTGCAATACCCGGCCCATGTTTACTGTCTGAGAATAGAACTTATCTGTACCCCTGTCTTTTTCTTCAATTTGAAGAGCTAATTTGAATTCCTGGCCAGATGTACTGGTGATGATCTTATTAAAAAGCTTATCTCTGTCTTCTTCGGTTATTTCAACCAGTATTCTATTGCGCGGGAGCTTCATCATAGGTGCCTAGTATTTCGTTAACGTGAAGTAATCTTACATCTTTACCATTTAGGTTAAAAGTAATACCAGCACCTTTATGGTACATAACATGATCGCCAACTTTAAAATTTTCACCCGAACCACCTTTTTCAATTGGTTCATTCACTAATGGGTCAAGAGAAGTGATCACAGATAAATTAGGGGCTTCCTGAGCGCCTGGCGAAAGATATAAACCGCCAACTTTATCTACTTTAGGCGGGTCCATCACTAAAATTCTTTTGTTTCTAGGCACAAAATTACTTGCTTGGTATTTCATATTTAACTTCTTTTAGGAAACATTTTACTTTGTATTTTTTGCATGTTCGCAAACATATCACTTTCGTTTCTTATTAACAACTCATGGATTCTATCCAAACCATCCTCACACATGATATCTGCTATTATCGCATCAAATTTAGTTGGATATTTTGGATTAAACGTAGCCAATTGCTCAAGATATGGAATAAAAGTCTCATATTCCAACCAATCTATGTCATCCGGGTTCTTTGGTTGCCGAAGTCTTTTTACTATTGCATCAATACCTTTTTTCAATACGGTACGTCTACTATCGGCCCAGATACCGAACAGACCATCTGATCCGCGAAGAACAAAATCCGTCATTTGGATATCTGGCTGTCTGCACATTTGTATAAAGGTTTCCACCTGTCTCTCCGGCTGAATCATAAAGCTCCAAAATTTAGCTGCTTTAATCGCTTCAAAGTGACCTTCATGTGCATCTTTAGGTCTATGGAGATACAACGCAGACCTTTGTCCTGCTGCACTTTCTGAACTAGGACGGAAATAATCGAACTTATACCGTCCCATGATGGAGGCTTTAGATAGGCTATCTGACTTCACATCAATATCCGCATATCTAATAGGGTCATACCCAAAAACGCCTTCCGGATTTCTTGGAGCAACATGTCTATTGTCAATAACTCTGAACCTGTTTGATTTGTCGATATTTTTAAGTGTATCAATGTAAGGTAAGTTGTAGACCAACCACGGCTCATTGGTGTCAGGTTCAAAATGTACCCGGCCATTATTATCCTCAGTCAACTTGCCCTCGATATAAGGTTTGTTTTCTAATCCTTTAATTATATCAATTCTTTTTTGGATACGGTCTGTATCAAACACTCCAGTACTAAGAGCACTACCCAGGGCCTCTTCAATACTCAGTGGGAATCTTCTACATTCATAGGTGTAATCAAGTGTGCCAACTTCATATTTAGCACGCTCATTCATGATATACTCCGTAGCTTTTTCTATATCTATAAAGCCATACTTGTCGCAGTAAAGATCGAACAATGATGCCCATCCAGGAACAAAATACCTATACAATCCCGTTTTGGTAAATCCGTTTTTATCTCGATCGAACTGTGAACTATCATGCCACATTGAGATACCTTCCTTAATCGCTTTTTCGTAGGACTCATCATCACCCATGGTGGATAGGAGCATTGCTTTACCAATAACTGTACCACCGGCAAATAGACATTTCTTTTGCTTATCCCAGCATGCAATAGGTGATACGCGATCCCACTTCCATATCTCATCCAAAGTAAGCTTTTTAAGCTTATCCCCATCATAACCCATAACACTGGTTGACTTAGGGACAATCTTAGAATTCATGCTTATTTCAGAATTGTAAGAAAGGGCATCTTTAACTTTAGATTTCTTAACCTTACCGCTTTGGAATTCCATTTTACGTTTTGGAATCAATCCATTACGCATTAAAACATCTGGACGAACATACTGCGGCCGCTTAATGTAGGATGCAGTAATTTTATCGTATAGAGTTGAGTAAACCTTATCCCTGGTATTGGACATCAGCCCACAATTCGCAAAGAAATTATCTATAGCTACGCAGATATGATCTGTTACTTCCATATCGGTATAACCGTAACGTCTTGGCTTGACGATCAATCCACCATAGCACCGGGGATCTTTCTCAATTAAATCTCTGAAGTAAAAATCATGGCGCTGCGTATCCAGATATTTTGGCTGGTAATCGAAGCTACCGTAAACAAGATGATCATAATGTTTACCGGTGATATAAGTGATGACACCGTTATTGTAAAAGAAAACGCCATGTTTACGCCTGTGACGTTCTCGTTCTACAAACTTATACCTGGTTTCTGCATCAAGCATTGACCAGTGCGCATCAGTAGGAATTCGGGGCTTTCTCCAAAATTGTTCCTTTTTAGGAAGGTCATGAAAAAGAATTTGAGTTTTATCTTTTGGAGGATCCGGAACGGGGTATTCGTATTCGGACCAAAGTAGCCGTTCTTTCCTCATTTAGTATTTATTATGCTCCTGCAGTCCCGACATGAATTCATCTCGCCCACCAATCTCTATGATATCATCAATTATTAGCTTCTGTAATTCATCCGCGTAAAGCACACCTTCTGTAGTTCCAAATGCAAGCAGCTTCGTTAATTTCCTAAGAAATATTTTGTGCTGTTTCTCGTAGTCAAGAGGTTTGTATTGACATTTATTTGGCTTGTATTCGTCAATAACATCTAAAGGCACGTGATCTTCATAATCCTTGATGATCATTTTTTTACAGCCAGGACAAATTCCGTATGCAATTACAGTATCACCTACTTTAAATGATTCATAGTCGCGAACAAATATTACTTCAACATTCTCCCAGTGTTTTGGCATAACATCAAATTTATGCAAAAAGAACGTTATTAAAAAAAAGGAAGTTTTGTTTGGCTGATAAATTGCTGAAATCGATGTTCTTCTTTAGCATGCATTATGGGATCAATCTCACATCCAATGAAATGAACTCCCCATTTTCTTGCTGATATTCTATTGCTTCCGGACCCTGAATCTGGATCTAAAACAATACTTCCCTGAGGGATAAAGTCTCTATATAAGATATCATAAAGTAGTACTGGTTTTTGGCATAGGTGTATTTTCTTTTCATTAAGTCTTTTATCACCCTGCATAACTGTTGGCTCGGCAATACTTTTTGCTTGCATCATTCCGCTATGCAGCAAATTAATCTCATGAGTATAGTCAATGGAAGAGCAGTATGCTAATTCATACTTTTTAAAAGTCGAGCCATCAGCGACCATCTTATTCCACTTGATACGGCCAGGCCCTACAAAATCCCAATCAACATATTCAATACCGAACATTATTTGATTGTGGCTGATTCTTAAAATTTCATTAAAATATTCCTGGTTAGGAGTTGCACTATCCCAATTACCCTTATGGTAATTGCCCATTTTTATTTCTAATCTATTCCCGTTAGGCTGAGTTTTAGTTTGTATCTGCTTTCTGGTATAACCCATTTTATCAGCACCTATACCGTATGGGAAATCATCCACCACCCAATCAATGCATTTATCTGGGAGCCGCTTAATAAATTTAAGACGGTCCCCCAGATGATTATATGAAATGTAATCCTTCACTAACGAAGAACCTCCCAATCACGAGACATCAAATCGCCAGTAGAAGGTATCCAGCCATTAACGATATCTCCCTGCGCATTTTTAAGGCAGAAATAAGCTGTGAATTGAATTTTTTGATCTTCGTTAAACTCAGGTCCGCTCGAACCAATAACTTCAGCCCTATTATCTGAATTTGGATCATTACTTTTTGCTCTTTCTTTTTCTGATTTTAACCTATTCGACAACCGCTCCACTCCAGACTTAAAATACTGCTTCAAAGATGCAGGAAGAGATTTAACTTTTTCAGTGATCATATCCACTGCCAATTTATCTTCTGGCCTAACGAACACAAATTGTCCAGAACCATTCCATCCTGATCTGCGTAGCAATTTACCGTCCAACAAAGCCAGCAATGCAAAATCGAATCCCAATCCTTCAGTAACCACTTCCCAATCATTTCTGATTCTAAAATTGTCATAATCCGGGGTGGTAAGGATATCACCTGTACGAGTTAAAACTTTAATCTTTTCTCCCTCTGGAAACCAGTAACCAGTCCATTCAGGCAACCTTACTGCATGCCCATTTCTTAAGGCCAGCATAGCCTCTTCATAATTTAAATTGTGCTTTTTCTGTGTCATGATTTTATTTTAAAAGGTCAACAATTGCGCAAAACACTTTATCCTTTCTTTGTTGGAATACCGGCAACTGATCGAAAGGAACCAGGCATGGATGAGTTTTTAAATCAGCGTTCTTTTCTTCGCCATAAACCCATCCCTCATTAATCTTTTCAGCCTGCCATGAATCGTGCTGAGCTGACTCAGGAGCATCCGGATTATTAATTCTAAAGGCGACACCTTTTATCGCACTTTCTCTCTGCCATTCTGGTGATTCTTCCCATGATTTCTGCGAGTCATCACCGGCAGCTAAACACACACTTCTATTTGCCTCATGGCAAACTCTTGCAATCCTAATTAGGTAATCAGGATTAAATGCTACTTGTTCTTGCATTGTTATTTATTTAATGGTTAAAAATTTAAAAAATCTACGAATTAAGTCTATCTAGCAATCTTTTAAGGACATCATCACTGGTATGTCCATCAAACGTTGGAGCCATTTCGATTTCCGGTGCAAAGTCGCACAAATCCCATTTATCCATAGGTAAATGATAAGTTATTTGCTTTCCCGGTTCTTTAAATATCCCTAACAAAAACCACCCTTCCCACACGCTTCCATCGGAATGAACTTTTGTTTTCCAAATCTCCTTAGAATCATCTGAGGCACAATCTGGTCTACACAACCATTCTTTTGAAATATTTTTCAAGAGCGATATATACAACATGATTCTATGCTCATACAACTCTCCAAACGTATGATAACCATCAGAGATATTATTAGTATCAACTGTCTCCTTATTTTCCTTGACAAGGATGTTAATTATATCTTCATCAAGGTTCAAGAATTCAATAACCTTAACTTCGTGTTTTATTTCTATACCTTTAGTGTCATTCATTGACATGGTATGCATTCTGTCTTTTGATTCCATTATTAGTTATTTAAGGTTGATTACTTCACTCCAATCTTTTACCTGGCAACCAGCCGCGCCCGCATGTCCACCCCCTAAGAAGCTCTTAGCGATAACAGAGCAGTCAATATCAGTCCTGTCATCTTCTCTATAGAAGCTAACGCGCCATTGGCCTGTTTCAGGACCTAGATAAGCAAAAGGAACCATGATATCATGCTTTTCAGGATCAAACACTGAAGCAAAAACCTGACTATTAAAGTTCACCAATCCAACATTGCAGCATATCGCTGTATAACCGGAAACTTTAGCAACGAATGACCCTTTCATAAGTCCTTTGTTTTGATTTTCCTGATACATCAAAGTGATATTTCCTTCATGAACTGCATTCATTTCGATAAGTTTATCTCCACCGGGATTAAAGAGACTTGCAGGGAATTTATCAAATGAATCAACCCGACCTCTCAATCCATACTGAAAAGGCATTACTGAATCATTCCAAAAATCCATATCACCTTTTCTCCACACATCATAAGTTCCCAACAGTTTAACTGCATATGGCATTACCTCGTCTGGAAAGAAATATTCCCAAGCTAATTCACATGCAGCTTTACCAACTTTCAGATCACCTCTAATTTTATCTAGTGATTGCCCATCATAATTATGGTAATCATTAATTGCTGATGCATGATGATCTATCCATACAAAACTTTTTGATTTAGATGCGATATCTCCCATCTCATCCATTGGAAGAGAAACATCTACCATGATAACATTTTTTCCTTCCACTTTATCAAAAGGGAATGGCTCACCATAATCGTACCCGATCATTTCTGCATCAGGAAATTTCCTTTTTACTATTGCTCCGGAACAAAACCCATCAAGATCCCTGGAATGATAAAAACAAATTGTACTTAGACTCATATATTTATTGGTTTAAAGTTTTTTATCTAAAAAAAATTAATGCATTTCTAATCTTGCATGAAACAATCCTTTGTTAAGGGCCATATTTATAAGAAGGGGAACATTAGGGCAAGTAGGGAATGCTATATGTTCCGTGGTAAAAATACCTACCTGTTCGCTTTCCATAGTTTTGCATTGAAATATTGTATCAGTAAAAGTTCTAAAGCAATAAACTATTGCTGTACCACCTAACAGGTCATTTTTAAATTCCATTCTACAGAAGTAATCCCAATCAATAATATCGACACCAGTTTCTTCTAGGAATTCTCTATTCATGGCATATATCCAATTACCAAATGGATGACCCTTTAGATATGTTGGCATATCTGTATAATCTGAGCTTTCAATTTTACCGCCAACTCCATTTAATTTTCCTTTTTGCCAATCAGGTCTATCTTTAAGGATTAAAACGATATGATTGGTATCCTTGCTAAATGCAAAACCTAATACATATTCTTTTTCCATTTAATTTTCGCTTCTAAATTGTGTTCTCATTCTTACAGATATATCTAGTTTTTCCAGTGTTTGCTGCACCATAGGTTTGATATCTTCCGGAGTCATATTTGGATTTGATCCATGGAAAATTTCGGAAGAGAAACGCATAAGAATTCCGACCTGCATATCAAAGGGAAGATCTTCAAATTCAAAAGGACCAGCTAACATCTCATCATTAAACATCTGGCTCCAATGAACTTCCTTTTTATAGAGATCAATCCATCCTTTGAAGACATGTATTGCTGCGGGATATTTTTCTTCCATCTCATCCCAAAAATTTTCTTTATTAAGATTGTTCATCGCGCAGCTGTGCTAAAATTTTAATACTCTGATCCAATTCGATATATCTTTTTTCTGATTCTTTAAGGCTTTTTGACAACTCCTCAATCTTGGCTTTTTCATCATCAGCTTTCTTTCTCCAAAAACCTGATGATTTGCAGCAGACTTCAATAGCAGCTTGCAGTTCGTCTAAAGAATAATCTTTTAAGGGCACCTCTGATTTTATTTCCTCATCCAACTCATCTTCCTTGGGAATCAAAATAAGATTATACTGATATTGATCTCCACTCAAAATGATGCATTCACCGTTTTTAGGTAATAAATAAATTTCAGTACGACCGTATCCAGCAATAGAAACCTCCTGATATGAGTTTTCCTTTATGTACCCCTTAAATTGACCCAATAAATCATGGTGTATAGCAAAAAATATAGACTCAGACTTCTTAGTAACCTTAACATAAACACCCGAACCAGGGCTACCTGTAACATTAGCTACAATATTAATATTGATACGCACTCCCATAATTTATTTTTTATTTACCGTTTCACGTGGAACATTATTATTCCTATTGTAGATAAGACCAATCTTCCCTCACAGCTTCTTCTGGAGAATAACCATCAGCATAATAAACTTCAATGAACAATTCTTTTTCATAAACGGCATAGCCGATCTTTTCTGCATATTCTTTTGCATCGGCCCACCATTTATCCTGTATAGCTATATCTTTTGCTGACTTACTCATTTCACAAATACATTTTTACGACCATCCCAATTACCTTCATCAAGATCTTTTACAATGACTTCGGCCATTTCATTTATCTTATCAATTAGGTTTAAAGGACCATGAACTCTAACTACACATTTAGAATCCTTTAATGACTTACCGTTTGCTCGTAGTTGTAGTTTTATAATACGAGTAGAAATTGATAGAACGGCATAAGAAGGACTATTTTCTTTTGTCAAAGGATAGAAGTCATGCTTACCCTCAAATTGAATATCTTTTCTATTATACATATCAGTCGCCCTCATATTCAGTATCCGTCATCCGATCATCTACAGCTTCCTCCGCAGATATTCCTTTTTCATAATACTCTAACCATTCATCAATTACAGAGAAATCAAATCCTAAACTCCAACCTCTTAAATCGGAATACTCTTTTGCTTCTGCAAGCCATTTTTTTTCATCAGACAATCTGAAATCCGTTTTCATAATATTTTTACTTAGGAAGGTTTCTACCAGACATCCAGTGAGTATACTCTACTGAAAACTTTCCATCAAATGTGAATACTGTAGCCTTTATAGCAGAGGTAGAATAAGCAATTACGGTTTCACCAACAGCAGGTGGATTATTTCTTAATTCTTTAAACTGCATATCTTTGAACTGGTCCGCAAACATATTACATGCAGCATCCATTTTCTTTTGAAGCATTATAAACATATTCGCTTTTGACAGATCATTAAAGAAATCATCCCAGTTGGAATAGCCTTCTGTGACTGCTATATCGTTTTTTATTTGAGTTATCGTTTTCATTATTCCAGGTAGTTATCAATTACTTTACTTATTATTTTATCGAGCAGAGCCGTTCCTTTTGAACTAAGAGTATATCTCCAATTCCTTTTATCCCCTCTTTTAATCAAGTATCCCAAATCCGTCATTTGCCTAACTGATCCAGACAACATTCGTGCGGTTGAATTAAACGCATAGGTGAAATCCCTCTGAAAAAAATGCTTTCCATATTTCTCTCCGGTTGAAAAATAAAGGAGAACGTATAAACGCTGAGGAGTTAGATCAAATTCCATTATGAGCCTTTTTTTGAACTGTTCATATTTTAAAATCAAATCCGTAACCCCGCCAACAACTTCCCGGCCTCTAGAATAGTTCTTATCTTTATTACTTCGCTCTAATTGCTTTACTGATCTGAAAAGCGTATAAATTTCAGAAGTATAAATATGATTGAGGTAAGAAAGATTTTGAAATAAATTTTTATCAGACATAACAAACCCTGCTTGTATTCTTGGGTTTTGAAGTAATTCTCCGTTAGTCATTTTGCCAACATTAGCCTTTTTAGCATCATATAGGTCACTTTTATTGATTTTAAGGGCCGGATCGTAAATATGTATCATTGTTTCTACTCCAAAACAAGTATTCAATATATACGTTTTTTCCTTAAAACTCAGTGCTCCTGACAGTCTTTTAGGTCCCTTAAAAAGCTTTGAAAGTAATTCATTCGACAACATTGACTTTTGAGCAGGAGTAATCTGATCTATTTTATCATTAAAATAGGTTTCAAAGTTTTCATTGTAAAAATCATATTTAGCAAGCCTCTTCATTGATAATTTTTGTTATTTAATATTATATACTTATTAATAAAATTTAATAAGTATTATTTACTTCTTAACAGAATTCGCTTTTGTTGCTTTACTTTTCCTGCTTAATATAGTTTTTGGGCTATCTTCTACAAATTCAATACTAAGAGGCTCGTCTCTCTCGGTAACTTCCATGATCACTTGAGTTTTGAATTTCTTAGCTTCTTTCAAAATTTCATCTATACCTGATCCTAAAAGACCAGCATTTTGGATGAGAATGAAATTTGATTTATCCGGATTAAGGGCCCGTTGTATTTTTGTGGCAATCTGGATAGATTCTCCTCCTGACAGGTTATCAAAATTAAACTCCCGGCCATTGTACATGATTAGTTCGGATCCATCCTCATTCATCTCATAGGATATTTCCGGAATAGGAAGAGACTCCTTGAATATTTTCTTATTTTCAATTTCCTTTTCTTTGATCAAGTCTGATTGTTCATTGTATATGGTATCAAGCCTTTTAAATTCTTTAAATGACTGTATACCACGGATGAAGGCTGATCTTTTCTCGTTAAAATCCGTAATTACTTTTATTTCATCTTCATAAAGATCATCAGCCTTTTCTTTGAATGCGTTATTTTTAGAATCTGCACTTTCAAGCTGCTGATTAATAACTTCCAGTTTTTCAGTAGAAGTTGGATCAATCATATCAAATGCATGCTTTACCAAAGCATTATTTTCCTCCAATGCTGCAAGCTCAGCTTTCAACTCTTCTATGCGTATGTTATTATCATAGATTTGCTTGCTATGATTAATAAGTAATTCAGAATCACGCTGCACGTGTTGTTTTTCAAATTCCAATTGCTTAATATCAATCAGATTATTTTTAAGAAAAACTTCTTTTACCTCTTTAGCTTCGGCAATATCCCTGGCATTTTTATAATAAATGGAATTAGCCTGTAATGTATCAGAATCCAATTCATCAAGGCCTGATTGCTTTTTTATTACCTCCTGAAAATCTCTCTGGGATCCTACTAGCTTTCTTCCCTCCTTAAGATTTTTGATAAAATCTTTATTGGCTTCTATACGGGGATCACCAATAACATCAGCAAAGTACTTTACTCTGGCTGCAGGAGATTTCAATTGAAAGAAATATTCATTGTAATTAAAATACCTTTCAGTGAATAAACCTCCCATAACAGCTTTATAGAAAGCTTCCATACTATCAAATGAACCGGCATTGCTGGTTATTTTAAACCGGCTTTTCTTATCCGGACCAACTAACGGCCTAGTGATTGTGTACTCATTTCCACCAACTTCTACCTTTAAGGCGCCACTACCAGACTCTTCACCTTCGCTCAGCGATTTGGTATCAAAGTCTTTCAGTCCCAGGTACTGTAATATGAAATTAATAAGAGTTGATTTACCTACGGCCTTATCGCCAATAAGCATGGCCGACTTGCCATTAAAATCGAATTTAAAATCTTTGTGGATTTTATAGTTTTTCAGTTCTATGCTAACTATTTTCATGCGCGTAAAATATTTTACAATTGTTTGGTTACATTCTTTTTAGCCATTATCCAGGCTAAAATTTTCTCAGCATCAGGGATAACATTCATTTCAATATCTGGCGCTGCCTCGGCAAAAGGCATCTGCGATCTTTTCGCGTGAAACTCAGCAGCAATGAGCATAGCCATTTCAGGCTCATTACCTGGTTCCTTGATTTTTGAAATAGGAGAGTATGCCGGTATCTGAGGGATTTGAGTTTCTGCTTTAGGGAACGCAGGAGACACCATCACTATTTCGGATAGTGTATATTGGTTTTTAGTGAACGACGATACACGAACATCTACCATGTCACCAATTTTACAAAAAGTCTGGATAGTAGATTTTGTGCAGATTTGACAATCGTATTCGTCAAATTCGTATTGCAGTAGAAAACGGTGACAGAAATTAGTAGGACTTCCCTTAGGAAAGTGATCATAGTTTTCTTCGATGGCCAATACCTTACACGTGTATTGGGAACCTTTAATTAGTTCGTATTTCATTTCTTAAAGAAGTCCTCCATTGGAATTTTATCTAATGTTTCTTTTGACAGTATAGTTTCAGAAAAGCTTCTAACACTCACCTCACTAAGCCCGTTTTCACTTGCGTAAACACAAATTTCTAAATATTTTTTCTTGATATCAGAAACGATACTTTCATCTATACTTGCAGTCCAATTCTTGTTAGCCATATTGATTTTAGTAAATAACACCCAAATATATATAAATATAATTATATATTAATATATTTATATAATACATTTTGAATACTTTTCAATGATTGATTCCAGAAGCTCTCGGTCCCAGTGTACTATTTGATTTTTAAGAACTTTCAATGCTTCAAATTTTGCTGTACCAATTTTTTCAATCAACCTTATTTCGTAACCGATAAGGTGATTGGTGTCAGAGCAATTGCATGTGGAGCATTCGCCATGAATATTATCTTCATGATACCTGGTAGCTGCATATGTCTTACTAAAGAAGTGACCCGCCTGCATTTCCTCTACATGTTTTGTTTTACCACAAGCGATACACACGAAGTAATCTCCATCCCGATCCCGCTCTTTAATCTTGAGGTGGACCAATCTCTCTGTTTTATCTAGGATTTTCGGAAGACCATTGCTGCTCTTTTTTTTAATGGGGGTTGACGACTTTTTAATTGCAGTTCTTTTGATCGGCTGCTTGCTTCTTTTGATCGGAGTTTTCCGTAGCAATGGTTTTTTACGTTTTAGCATTTTACTTTTCTCCTATCTGGTGATTCAGGATCAAACTCAATTATATTGAAAATTTCGTTTATTCGACTATGAATCCTTTCGCCATAAAATAACATAAAATCTTCATCAGACAAGTTTGTTGTTCCGTGTACATGACCTATAATCTCATCATCTACCACTTTAAATAGGATTGATTGAATAACATTTGCTTTATTAGCGAAGTGAGCTTTATTATCTTCTGTTCCGATGTCATCCAGACATCTATCCAAATTTGCTATACCAAAATTTTGTTGCGGATAACCAGGCTGAAGGCTTGCATATTTATTTATGCAGTCTTCACCTGTTTTGGTGTACTCAGCTGCTATACCTCTACATGGATTTATGCAAAATGGTTTATAAGAATTTATAGAAAAAATCTTCATTAGGCTAGTTTTGCCGCAACCAATACCTCCAAATATCAAAACGCCTTTATTCAGACTAAAATCTTCTCCTCGCCATTCAAAAGCTTCCGATCCAGTGAAGTACTCACAAAGGATATCGAATATTTCAGTATTATACTTATGGAGCACGTAATAACTGATCTTATCAGATTTAAATGCCGCTATTTTTTCTTTTTCATAATCGTAAACAATATTATGAGTTTTGAATAGGAAATTTTTGTATGTTTCAACATTGAAATTCATGTACTGTTTAGGCGTATTAAGCTTTTCCAGGTACGCAAGTTCTTCCAGCTTTGCTGCCTTTTTTATCTTTGCCTGGCGAATAACTACAGCCAATTCGTCCTCCGTTAATTCAATATGATCATAGTTGTTTCCTAAAGCTGCGCTTTGGAGGAGGGTTAACGTTTGATCTAATCCCCTCTGCTCCTGATTTCGTGTTACTTCCATTATTTTTGGTTTTGTGTTTTCTTAATTTTTCTGTCCAGTTATCGTCCCATGCTCCATCAGCGTACTGCTTACTTTGGGTTCCTATGAAATTTTCAATTGTATGCAGATACTTATCTTTATCTAATTCCTTTAGTTCTTTATATGATTCAAATTCTGTTATTAGAAAGTCTAATTTTCCATGAAAGGGCAATGAATTAACGAACGCCATGATCATTGATTGCTGCTTTTTATTCTGATGAGAGCCATAATTGAACTTATCGACTATGTTTTTTATAAGTTGGTCTTTCTTTTCTTCAAGATTGGCATCTATCGGTTCATCCTCTGCGTCTACAGGTTTATCCGGACCAGGTTTTTGTCCCGCTTTTGCTTGAGCAAACCGTGCTTTATCCCTGGTTCTTTCACCACCTTTTTTACCAGCTTTACTTCTTTTGTCACTGATTATGCCGTCTTTTACCATTCTCTTCTGGATTAGCTTATCGCCATCCAGTTTTAGCACCTGATTTTCCAGGAGTTCATTAAGAGCTGCTTCAATCTCAATAATATCGAACGGCATTAGCTTGATCAAAAGAGCTGAAAAGTTTTTAACCTGATCAGGGCTCTTTTTTTCATTCTTTCGGAGTATTAAGGTCCCGTATTCATGTCCCTGGTGCAGAACGCACATCAGCATAATGTAAACTCCAATGGAGGATGATGAGCAGCGTTTCACGTTCAGATCATTTGAAAAATCATTAACGTATAGTGGTAGGTATGGTTGATTCCTTAGGGCCATATTAGCTTGCTTTTACATTAGTTTGTACACTGCTTCTCACTTTGCTTAAGCAAACAATAAAAAGATCTAAAATTTTGGTGGTAGATTTGGTAGAGGATTCGACCATTTTAAGGGTTTCATTCACTTCTCTGACGGTAAATTTGGTTTCTAGGTAGGTTTTTATGTAGTCTTCTATTGTGATCTGTATGTCAGATTCTAATATACCCCTGTACTGGGTAACTATTAGCTTGCAGAACTTTGAAAAGGAATCATGCCATGCCGGAGTGATCTCTGATTGGTACTTTAAAGATTGTTCTTCAAATTTTGCTGTAGCAAAACTGCGAACATACCTCTTATCATACCTGTTATTTTCTTTTAATGTAGCCCTTTTTACGGCAGCTACTTTTGCTTTAGCAAGATATCTAAGTTCTATTCCCTGATCATTAAGAAGTTTAAATCCAGGCACCTTCGTTGCTACGACAAATTTAGCATCAAGCAGAATATTACGGTTGTACATTACCACAGAAGCCTTTCTTCTCGATTGCTTAAGCCATCTTTTTTGAATTGAAGCACTTGTTATGTCGTTTGCTACAGCAAAAGTTTTTTTATCAAACAGATCTAGTTCAATACACATGGGTAATAATTGATCTGATATTTGAGTTGGCACATACATTTGCTTAGCAAAATCTATTCTTGTATGATCATCCCAGGAAATGAAATAACCTCTTTTATTGATGAAACAAAGCATTTTCATATAAAAAACAAACCCGTGCTCTGGTTCATTTTCTATCAATTTAAAAATCTTGTTATTATCAAATATACAGTTGTTTATAGCCAGGAAATCGTTAAAGGGTCTACCTCCAATATCCTTATTGGAATCCAGTTTAATACGCATAGTGCCTTGTTTGGTATTTGAATAATCAAACATATAGATAATATTGTTTATTCCGAAAATATTAAAATTATAATTTTTATTTAAAAATACATATAACTGATTATCAGACAAATATTTTAATATGCTGCAAAACATATAGGGTTATGCAGAAAATATAAAATATTATTTTCTGCTTGTTTTTTTGCTGTAGCAAATGCTGTAGCAAAACTTATAGCAAGATTGCAGCACGTGCTTGATAGTTGCTAAGGGAGTTGTTTTCGTTTTCCTTACACTTTTGTTTTTATTTTGATTACGAAAAAAACGGAATTTTGAATTTTCGGCGAAAAATCCGCGCAACATTTTTCTCTTTTTTTTATAGAAAAAAGCCTTTAGTAGCCTGAAAACAAGTATTTATTTGATTTTTATTTTTTATTTAATTGATCATAATTTGCTTAAGCAAAAAACAAAGCAAAACACTGAATATGAATATGAATATTATTATACTATATATATTTAAATAAATAAGGTATAGAATTTTTGATTTTTTCGGATTTTAAAACATTTTTTGCTGGATCAAAAAGTACAAGCGTACCACGGGACTGAACCTCCGTTTCCTTTCAGATCAGCACCGCTCCACGAAATCTTAACTTTTCCCCTTTCGCCCCATAGGGAGATACACGCTGCGGTCTGGCCGGTGGTGGCGGGCTGCGGGGTTGGCTGCTGCGGGAGGGCGGCAGGTCTGGCCGGTGGTGGCGGGCTGCGGGGTTGGCAGGCTGGGAGGCAGGAGGAAAAAAAGATACCTTAGTTTGGGGCGGCATCGGGGCGGCTGGGGGATTTCGCTTGCCCAGGGCGGACGGCTGGGGCCGGTACTATCATAACCCAAGGGATGCTCGGAGTTGTGAGGCTATTTTGAAAATAGTTATAATTATATTATTATAATATTATATCTTTGTATTAAATCAAACAGTTATGGCAATGAAAAAAAATAGTTTAATCCAGATCAATATCAGTGAAGGTCCTGAAGTTGTTTTTGGATCCTGTGTTTTCAGGATAGATTGTGGGAATAAGTTTTTCATTTGGAAAGGGAAAGAATTTCCAAAATGTTTAGTTGCTTTGAAAGCTGATATTTCCTGGAAGCTAAATGATAAATTAAAATGTCCCTCAACGGATCGAATGTTCAAATTAGTTAATCATATCCGTTTGTATCGGCTTTACATCCTTCAGGTGACCCCACTTTTTTTCTCGGAAACACCATTAGAAATTTTAGATTTTGAGAAGCAACAGCTTCATCTAAATCAAAATAATACGGATTGCTTGAATAACATCTTTGAACCCCATGTTCCTGCTTGGATTTCTGGAGTAAAAAAAGAAGACTCTGATAATGAAATTAAACCAGAGCCTATACTTGTGGTGCCTAACACTAAAAAAGTGGCTGAAATCAAAGGAAAACCACTTAGATTCGAAAGTATTAAGCCTGCTGCATCCGATGAAATTTTAGAAATGCCTGATTTTGATGTTAGCGAGATTTTAGGTACAAAAAATAATTAACTTTTATGGCCATGCCAAAAACCCTTAAGTTCGTCCTTAAGGGGGATATGCCTGATAAGTCAGATGTCTTCGTGATGGAGGATGGATCAGAGCATGTTGTCGAAAAGAAAAAGCGTTTAGCGGTCCCCAGTAAGAAAAATCAGCAGAGGGTTTTAGTTAAAAAAATGAAATCTTCATCTGGCGAGGAATTTCATAGAGGCTACCTTATACCATCAGCTCAGTACCAAAAATGGTATGCAGAGCAATTACCCAAGTTTAAACAATTTGTTGATCAAGCAGCTATAAAAGGAATCAGTTTACCTATTACCAGGGCTAAAATAAAAGTGCTTTTCTATTTTTCAGATGCCATTGATAAAGATTTATCCAATAAATTTGAGACAATTGCCGATATCATGCAGGATGTTGGTCTAATTTTCGGGGATAGTTTTAAGATACTAAAGCCTATAACCCTGGATGGATGGGTAAACAAAGCTTATCCACGCACTGAGATCTATTTATCTATTTTAAGCGCTCAGGACTCACCAAAAGAGTACGAATGGGATATCACCCCACCGGAGTATTATGATTCTTTAAGGGCTAGGAATAATCTCATTAAAAGGCTTAAGAGAAAAGCTGTCTCATCCAAATAATAAGTACAAATCTTCAAGAACAAACCCGGATTTAAACCGCAGCGGTAATTCCTATTTTGATTTTCGGTCAGAATCAGGGGTGCCCCCTGTGGTTTATGCACGTT
>Ga0247812_10000135_pt1 | contig 92937 bp, 90 predicted proteins | sample UWRJL149409B1_FD_178011 | JGI IMG/M metagenome (GOLD analysis project Ga0247812, IMG submission 178011) | Plant litter microbial communities from Arlington Agricultural Research Station in Wisconsin, United States - UWRJ-L149-409B-1 | ecosystem: Environmental > Terrestrial > Plant litter >... | reverse complement strand
TCGCTCTTTGCTTACCAATTTGGTAACCAGCAGGAAGACCTCAGCTTTAGCGAAACAGACAGCGCACCTTATATACCAAAAGCTGTAGTGGTTGATTGCGCATTTGATTGGGAAGGGGATAAACCGCCCCGCACCCCTTATCATCAGTCGGTAATTTACGAAACGCACGTTAAGGGCTTTACGCAACAGCATCCAGATATCCCGGAAGAGATAAGGGGAACTTATGCCGCAATAGGGCATCATATGAATGGAGAATTGGAAAACTTAACCAATTATTTTATTGAACTGGGTTTAGGCGATGCTGGAAATAAGGACGTTATCAAATCAGGCATTGCACAACTATTGGTCACTTTTCCTGTATATCGTTTTTATGACAACAACTGGCCCCTCGCTGATAACGAAAAACAACAGCTCCGCGCAATCTTGCAAAAATTTGGAAATGATGCCCTGCTTACTCTTACAAAGGATGGCGATAGAGGTTATAACCAAAGAGCGTTAAGCTTTTACCAGCGCTGCATGCAGTTTAGCGGCCCCTTGATGGCCAAGAGTGTGGAAGACACCCTAATATATACCTATAATCGTTTTATCAACCATAACGAGGTAGGGGACTCACCTGATATGTTCGGGTTGCCTGTTAACGAGTTCCATCAGTTAATGCTGAAACGACAACAAGAATGGCCGCTTGCATTAAATGGCACCGCCACCCATAATACCAAAAGGGGAGAGGGCGTACGCGCACGGTTGAACGTGTTGAGTAATTTGAGCGCAGAATGGATTGAACGGGTAAAAGACTGGCAAGTAATGAATGCCGATTTAAAAGCAGGTAACGCTCCCGCTAACAACGATGAATATTTTATTTACCAAACGCTTGTTGGAGTTTATCCTATGCCCGAGGATAATACAGACGGATTTGAAAGCCGCTTAACCAACTACCTGGAGAAAACCCTTCGTGAAGCAAAAAGGCCTTCTAATTGGGCCAAACCAAACGAGGAATATGAAAACGCTGTAAAACATTTTGCTATGGGCCTGCTTAATTCCTCCCGGCCGTTTTGGAAAAGCTTTGTGAATTTCCACAAAAAAGTAAGCGAACAGAGAATCGTCAATTCCCTGGCACAAATTGCATTTAAACTCACCTGTCCCGGCGTACAGGATATTTACCAGGGCTGTGAACTTTGGAACCTCAGCATGGTTGACCCTGATAACCGCAGGCCTGTCGATTACCAAATCCGGCAAAATTTCCTTGACACCCAAGACATCAACATCAAAGATATTTGGAAAAACAGGTTTAATTGCCGGGTTAAAATTTGGCTGCTGCAGCAATTGCTGCAATTTCGGGCATGTGAAGAGACTGTTTTCTTAAAAAAATGAAAAAGTGGACGGCTCTTTTCGACAGGATTTAATGCAATGAAACGTAGTTACATATATCTCATCGCTTTTTGGCTGGTAGCTTTCACCACTTGTAAACAGGCGCCGCCGGTTACTCAAAGTGTAGATGCCTGGTACAAGCACTTGCTCATTTACAACCTGGATGTGAAGACTTTTAAAGACAGTGATGGAGATGGCGAAGGCGATTTTAACGGGCTAACGAAAAAACTTAGCTATTTACAATCCCTTGGTGTTAACACTATTTGGCTGGCCCCGTTTCAGCCTTCGCTGCTTCAGGATGATGGCTACGACGTAATAGATTATACAGGCATCGACCCCAAGTTAGGGGGCACTGCGGGGTTTAAAAAGTTTATGGCTGCTGCGAAAGCCAAAAATATCAAGGTTATTATGGATATTATTCTAAACCATACCTCAAATCAGCACCCCTGGTTTAAAGCGGCCATAAGGGATACCAACTCGCCAAAACATAACTGGTACGTATGGTCATCAAAAAAACCTCGTGATTGGGATAAAGGCATTGGCTTCCCCGGTGTAGAGAGGGAAGTTTGGCGGTATGAACCAACTGCCCGTCAGTATTATTTCCACCGGTTTTATAAATTTCAGCCGGACCTTAATTATCAAAATCCGGCAGTAGTGGCGGAAGTTGAGCGTATCCTCTCTTACTGGCTTAGCCTAGGCATGGACGGCTTCCGTTTAGATGCTGTTCCGTTTACAATTGACGACCCAAGACAGGATGCCGCCAAGCCCCGGTTCGACTTCAATGTACTGCATCAATTGTCATTGTTCGTAAAAAAGCTTAAGCCCGAAGCGCTGCTGTTAGGCGAAGCTAATGTGGAACCTAAAGAGAACCAAAAATACTTTGGCGAAAACCAGAATGGGTTGGATATGATGTTTAATTTTTACGCCAACCAGTACCTGTTTTATGGGCTGGCGACGGGTAATATCAGCTCGTTTAAAGAAGCGCTAGACAAAACCAAAGCCAAGCCCGGCAAGGCACAATGGGCCTGGTTTTTGCGCAACCATGATGAAATTGACCTGGGCCGCCTGAGTAAGGGTGACCTAAAGGAGGTATACAAAAAAATGGCGCCTGTTCCCAGCATGCAGCTATATCAACGTGGGATCCGCCGCAGGCTCGCCACTATGCTGAATGGGGACATGAAGCGGCTAAAAATGGCTTACAGCTTGCTTTATTCATTGCCGGGAACGCCGGTGATCCGCTCGGGCGAGGAAATTGGCATGGGCGATGACCTCAGCCTTAAAGAAAGGCTGGCCGTTCGTACGCCCATGCAGTGGGACACATCTTCCAATGGCGGATTCACTACAGGTAAGCCTTTTAGGCCGGTTATCAGTTACGGGGAGTATGGTTATAAAACCGTGAACGTTGCTGTGGGGTGGAGAAATGAGAACTCTTTATTAAAATTCATCCAACAGATCATCAAGCTAAGAAAGGCTTACCCTGAAATTGATAATGGGGAATGGTTGATCATTGACGAAGGAAACGAGCATGTATTGGTTTTGCAATACACAGATAAACGCAGAACAGTTATTATTGCTCATAACTTTAGTGATGAACCAACGGAAGTGAAGTTGCCCAATGGCCAAACGTTAAAGATTGGTGGCTATGGCTTTAAATGGCTCCGGCTAAATTAATTTAATATCTTAATTTTCAATTAAAAAGTTTTAGTTTTGTTATCCGGTGGGGTATTGCCCACTTTGCGCAATATGATACATTGCCGGTAATTACATAGCCGATACTGGCCGCCTTTGGCGGGCTCTTTATATCTTCTACATTTCGGCCACTATAGCATTTGTAGTATTCATTACATTGTATTTACCTACAATAATTGTTGTATCATAACGCCTGATTCCTTGTTTGTCAATGTTGGAGAGGGTAGATACTTTCCCCTCTATGTATAAAGACACGTTTTCATTAATGCCGGATACATTTTCATGTAATACATGAAACGGAAGTTGCAGTAAGTGCTTCTCTTCGTGGTAATACGCGGAGCTTCCACGGCCTATAAGTTCTTTGGTAACAAGTTCTATACAAAGAAACTCGCTGCCGCTAATTGTGCGCCATTTTGGTTGGCTGCAAACCTGGCCTAACAAAATGGCCCTATTAATTCCCTGGTTTTGTAACATAAAATAGGTAGCTTTTAACTTGATTGTATCAAACTTGTACTGGTTGGTTAACATGGGACGTAAGGACATACTTTATGCTTCCCACGAGATCGCTCAGATCAAACGGCTTTGCAATGAATTTGTCGCAACCGTAGTGCCCTAATGATAATAACACCTTAGGGTAGGCCGATAAAATGATTACAGGCAACTTGCTGGTATGCGGGTCCGATTTAATTTGATGGCATATTTCTCCGCCGTTTATCCCTTTAAGAATATAATCGATCAGGATCGCATCCGGGCAATAGCTGTTAATAAGGGTGGTTATCTCTTCGGCCCTTTCTGCTGTTTTTACCTCAAAGCCCTCGTACACTAACGCCTCTTCCATTATAGACAATACATCTTCGTCATCGTCTATCACTAAAAGCTTCTGTTTTTTCATGCGATAGCCAATAAAGTATTGTCAAGCTCAAAGAAGATCAGGGCTCTATCTACACCCTTGGCCATTTGCGACGGCTCTTTTAAGAGGTTGAAAAAGGTGTCATAAGCTTTGGGCAGCCGTTTAAGGTGAGGGAAACCTTTTACAGGCTTCAATGTAATCAGCACATCAGCATCGGGCGAATTAATGCAGGTGGTTTTTGAATAACAATACTTAAATCCTTTAGAAATCACCAATTTCAAAAGGGCTGGTGTGACGGGTGTTCTCATGAGCGATTCGTTTCTACAAATCTACCGGGCATGATTTTTTACACGCGCGTATTTATACTCCTGCGAGAGGCGTTTTAATACTATATTTTAATTATTACTTAAGATTTGTGCTTATCTACGATAGTGCAGTTCAATTGATAATACCGTTAAGGATGGCAAAGCGTACAAGCGCGGCAGTGTTACGCGACCCTGTTTTATCTATAAGCGACTGGCGCTGGCTCTCCACTGTTCTTTTACTGGTAAATATTTTATCGGCTATTTCCTGGTTGGTATAGCCTTCGCTTATTAAACCGAGTACCTGGATTTCTTTTTCAGAAAAATCTACATCATAAAGTTCCGGTAAATCGGCAGGCTCGGGAATGGTAAGCAGCCTTTTTAAAAATTTGGAGGTAAGTTCCGAGCAGATGTACAAGTTGTTTAGTTGCGTATGTTTAACCGCGAAAACCAGTTCGTCTGCACTTACACTTTTTAAAAGGTACGCGCTGGCTCCTGCCTGGAACGCCTTGATTACATACTTTTCATGATCAAGGGCGCTCAGTATAATAATTTTGCAAGCGGGGTACAATTCTTTTAAACTGGCTGTAAGGTCAAGCCCGCCCATGCCCGGCATATTCATGTCTGCCAGTACTACGTCTGCTTTAAATCCGTCTGCCAGCAATTTTAATACTTCATGGCCGTTTGTAGCAGCGCCTGCTACATGTATGCCCTGTTCTTTTTCGAGCAGGGATATAATACCATTACGTACAATATTGTGGTCTTCTGCCAATATAAGCTCTATCATAACTTTTATTTTAAACTTTTATAATGATAGCATCAGCATGTAATATGTATAAGATTGAATTAAAAGCCAATGGTTTAATATATTACAAATATCCTTCATCGCCCGGCCCTGTTTTGCTTAATGATACCAGGAACGATTTAAGCCGTTCTATATGCAGTTTCAGTTCATTTGCACGGCGCTGATAATCGCTTTGAATAGCTTCACCCGGGATATTTTTACTGCGCTGCAGCATGGTAAGCAGCAAGTTACGCCGTTCTTCCAGCATCCTTACAGATATCCATACAGACTCCTCCAGTTCCTCGCCCTGCCTCTCTAACAGTGTTAACGAAGTATATGCATGGCCGGTATGGCAACGGTACCGGGTAACGGTGTCTTTTTTCATTTCCCACAGGTTGCCGCCGCAATCGGGGCAGGTGAAGTCGCTATGTTCGCCAAGCAACCTCAATTCATCAATATTGCTTACCATCCGTTCGTTTATCCGCGCTTCTATTTTAACATCTTCCGGTATTGGGAGGTCTTGCGAAGGCTTGGATAAATTGTCTGCAATTATGTAGCCAATATCTTGCACCAGCACCCGGTGGTCTACCTGTACGGTATTCAGAACGTTTTTCGGCATATCTTCATACTCCGCCTCGTAAGGGTCTTGCACAATGCAAACGCCGCCGCTGCGTTTAATGGCCGACATGCCGGCTGTTCCGTCGTCCAGCAGCCCGCTAAGGATAACGCCCGTTGTATGTGAGTCGTACGATGCAGCAACTGAACGAAAAAGCACATCTATAGATGGGCGCCAGCGGTTCTCGTGCGGGCCGTTTACCAGGTGTATGTTGCCGCTTTTTACAAGCATGTGCAGGTTTGTTGGTGCCAGGTAAATATAGCCTGCTTTTATTTCTTCGCCGTCTTCCGCAACTTTACAGGTATAGCCGGTAAGTTTTTGCAACTGTTTAACAATAACACCCGCCTGCGAGTTTTTAGACATGTGTATAACTATCAAAAAAGCAACAGGCAAATTGCCGGGCATGTTACTTAGCAACTGGTTAATAGCTTTAAACCCACCGGCCGAGGCGCCTATAGCCACTATGTTTTTAATTTCCATTGGTTTATTAATTGTATTGTTAAGTGTTTGGATGCAAAAGCACTTTTACACATGTACCTTGCCCGGGTGTAGAGTTTACTTCAAGTTCACCATTGTATAAACTTATCCGGTTTTTAATACTGCGTAGCCCTGAGCCTCCGGTGGCGCTTTCCGATGCCTTATGGTCAAAGCCATCTCCATCATCCTTAACTTCTATTTGTATATATTTCGATTTCTTTAAGTGAATAGTTACATGGCGGGCATTGGCATGTTTCATACAATTATTAATAAGCTCCTGTATAATACGGAAGATGCTGGTTTCCAGCAGCACGCCCTGTCTGGTAGCAAAGCCGGTAACTTTGGCCTGTATTTGCATGCCGGGTGTGGAGAGGCGCTTCACCAATTCCTCTATAGTAGCCGGTAGCCCAAAATCGAGCAGGATAGATGGCGCCAGTTCAAACGAGATGTTACGGGTTTCCTGAATAGCCTGGTCAATCAGCTCGCTAATATCCATATGCGCTTTGCTATGGCTGAGATTGAGTGTGCCAAGCTTCATTTTTATCCCATACAGTAATTGGCTCACACTATCATGCAAAGCATCGCTAATGCGCTGCCTTTCGTTTACTTCTGCATTCAGGGCAGCCAATACAACTGCTTTTTGTTGCTCTTGCTTCAATTGCATCTTTTCCTCATCATTACTTTTCTTTTCGGTAATGTCAATCATGATGCCTACCAGCCGTTTTGTTTGGGCCGGCCCGTTTATTAAATGCCCGCGTATACCGGCGTAACATGTTTTACCCTGGGTGTTTATCAGCCGGCATACGGCATCTATCTCTTTCTCGTAATTGATAGATTTTCTAAAGGCTTCGTCTATCCCTAACCTGTCCTCGGGGTGGATAAGGTCGAGAAAGCTATGGTAGCGGCCGTCAAACCCGCCCTCGGGTATGGCGCATATGTGGTAGTTAAATTCATCCAGGTAAAACTTCATGGTTTCCAGCTCCAGTTCCCAGGTACCGGCGGAAGATGCTTCCAATGAAAGTTCCAGGCGCTCTTTGGTTGCCGCGAGGCTTTTTTCGGCCTCTATGCGCTCGCTTATATCAACAACGGTAATGTAATACTGCGTAGGAGCGTTTATTTGCGGCCTTATGGCCCTGCCTTCTACCTGGGCATCAAACGCTACACCAGTTCCCGACCTCATTTGCAGCTGGCAACTTTGTTTGCTGTGTGTTGCCTGCATATCCTTAAAAAATTGGTAAAACACATCTGTAAACTCGGGCAATATGAATTGTGTAAGCCTTTTTCCCATCAAGCCGGCCTTGCCGCCTTCAATTAAATGCGCACCTGCATTGTTTACTTCCTCTATTACACCAAAACTGTTTAAAATAAAGTAGCCCAGAGGCGCAAGGTTGTATATGCCCGAAAACTTTAACTGCTGCAGCTCCAATTGTTCGTTAGCTACCTTCAGTTCGTCGTTTTGCATTTCAAGTTCCAGTTGGTGTATCTGGAGTTCTGAAAAAGCGCCTGCATATCATCGTCGGCTACGAGTGTTTTTCGCTGCCCGATGTCTGAAAGCATCTTTTCTGCCTTTTGCCGTAAACCTTCGGCTAATTCGTCATTTATTCTATTTTCGTTATTTCTCAACACCTTTTTGTTTGAGGGTTAATATAACCAGGAACGACTTACCCGTATCGTGGTCATTTAAAGCAATAATGTTGATGTTATAAGTACCGGGTAGAGGATCTGCGAATATAAGGTCGGCGTTTTTGGCGCCCGAATTGCTTTTTACACCATCTAACAACTTTTTAAGCTTATCTGTTTTGGTAAATTGCGAGATAAAGGAAATAAAATCTTTTCCGATGATCTCATTCGCTTTGTTATCAAACAGCTGGCCAGATGCCTGGTTGGCAGACAAAACAATATATTCGCTGTTTAAACGCAACACCGGAGCAGGGTAGAGCCCTGTAAAAACGTCTACACTGCGGCGGATATCGGCAAGCGCCTGCTCCATGTTTTTATAGTTTGTTATTAGGGTAAAGGTGAGCACAGCGCCCGAAATAAAATTATCAAGCGTACGGTAGGGCATAATGCGCACCCGGTACCACTCGTCGGTTTTGGTTTTTACTTCTATCTCCTTATTTGCCAACGTGTCTATCACGTCTTTAATCTGGCTTTCTATGGTAGAATTGTCAAAGTTGGACACCACATGCGTAATAGGCCTGCCAACATCGGTAGGGATGAGGTTGAAGAGTTTGCGCACCTGCGGCGTATAACGCAGAATATCGAGGTTATGGTCAAGGAAAATGGTGCCTATTTCGGTAGAATCTAATAGGTTTTTTACATCGTTGTTTATCCTTGTAAGCTCTTCGGCCTTAGATTGATATTGCATATTAATGGTCATCAACTCCTCGTTAAGAGATTGCATCTCTTCTTTGGTAGTGAGCGATTCCTCGTTGGTGCTCTGCAATTCTTCATTGGTGCTTTGCAGCTCCTCATTAGTAGATTTTAGCTCTTCCAGTGATGTTTCCATTTGCTCTATGGTGCTGTTAAGCTGCTGCTTGGTATATACCAGTTCCTTTTCCAGTTCTTCTACAGCCACCCGGCTTTTTTCGTCGGTACTTTTTGGCCTTCCACCGGCTTTTTTTATATAGCCTTTATCTTCAAAAATAATTAATACCAGCCCCTGTAAACCAGTTTCCTCCAACAGCGTAGCTTTCAGGTTTATCAGTTTCACCTGGTCGCCATCTTTTAGTTTAATGTCGTTTATCACCACTTCACCTTTTAAGTTGCGTGCCTGGTGAATAATGTTGCCCACAACGTAACGCAACTCTTCGCGCGCCATTTTATGAATGTTCATCACCGCCTCGCCGCTGGGCAATTCTAAAAACTTGCCTGTTTTGCCGTTGGTGTAAAGTATGTCGCCTTTTTCGTTCACCAGTACAGATGATGGCGTAAAGTTTTCGAGTAGTATACGATTAAAGGTATCCGCTACCGATCGTTTGTTCACCTGCCGCTCTACATCATCAATTTTCATGGTGCTTAATGGGTATTGCCTGGCTACATGGAAAGGAAAGTCGATCATTTTACTTACCAGTGCGTTGCCATCCCTTCGGGCATATATTTTCCATTTAGGGTCTGCCGCTATAAACAGTTCGGTAAAGCCGCCAATGGTTTCGGCGGGGCCCATAAACATAATACCGCCGGAATTTAAGGAGTAGTGAAAAATGGGGATGATCTTTCTCTGCAATTCGGTAGTCAGATATATCATTACATTGCGGCAGCACAGCAGATCCAGCCGTGTAAATGGCGCATCCTTTATCAGGTTATGCTGCGCAAAAACAATCATCTCGCGCAATTCCTTTTTAACCTGGTAGGTATTATCCCTTTTGTTGAAGAACTTCTCTAACCGGGTCAAGGAAACATCGGAAACAATGTTGTCAAAATAAATCCCGTTTCGGGCATGTTCAATAGCGTCGGGGTCAAGGTCTGTAGCAAATAATTGCAGTTTTGGCCATGCAGCTTTGTTCGTCTCTTCCAGGCATTCTATAAGCAGCATTGCTACCGAGTATGCTTCCTCTCCGGTAGAGCAGCCCGCTAACCAAACCCTCACCGGCTCATCGGTAGTTTTTTTTGCAATAAGGTCGCATACTTTTGTCTTAAGCGATTCAAAAGCAGGCGCATCTCTGAAAAATTTGGTAACACCTATAAGTAGTTCGTTAAATAGTATATCAGTTTCCTGCGGGTTTTCCCGCATAAAGTTTACATAAGCTGCATAATCGGGCACCTGGTGGTATGCTATCCGTCGGTCGATACGGCGGGTGATGGTGCTTTTTTTGTATAAGGAAAAATCGTGGCCGGTTTGCGAACGCAGCAGCATCAATATTTTTTGGATGGAGTTGGAGTTTTGTATAGCCGTACGCACTTGTTCCGAAGCCTCTTCGGCCAATACCGGATGGTTGAGGTATTGAATGAGCTTTAAGGGCATTTCCTCGGGCGGCAACACATAATCTACCAGATTGGTGCTAACGGCAGCCAAAGGCATGCTGCTATATTGGGCGGTATCAGGGTCTTGTGCCATAGCCATACCCAGTTTTTCCTTTATCATCCTGATGCCGGTTTCCCCATCAGACCCCATGCCAGAAAAAATAATACCTACCGCTTTATTCCATTGGTCGTCTGCCAGGCTTTGCAAAAAATAATCTATTGGCTGGCGGTATCCATTTGGCTTTGCAGGTGTAAGCAGCAAAAGCCTGCGGTTATGGATGCCCATATCTTTGTTGGGCGGTATTACATAAACTTTATCCGCTTCAACTTCCACACCATCGTGCGCCTCAATTATAGGCATTGCGGTGTAGTTTTTAAACAGTTCGGCTACCTGGCCTTTGTGTTGCGGGTCTAAATGAAGTATAATAACAAATGCCATACCGCTATCGGCAGGCAAATGCGTAAAGAATTTTTCAAACGATGTAAATGAACCTGCAGAACCGCCGATGCCGATAATTGGAAAAGATTTCGATTTACTACCTTTTACGATTGCTGCATTGTCTGTTTCCACAATTGGCTTTCTTGATTTTTTAGCTTTAGGCAGTTTATCGGTCATTGTGTCAATTTTAGATAAAATTAAAATTAGGAATTATTAATGACTTAGCCATAGTTTATTAAGGTACTCACATACACTATGGATGGTAAATTGCCATTAAACGCTGATTTAATGTTTCTTATTAATTTATTTAATTAATTAAAAACATAAATAAACAACGAGGGGTTATAAAGTTGGAAGCCATGAAATTAGTCACAAAAGCTTAAAAATAAATTTATAGCTATGAAAAGTCCAAAATATATCTACCGTTACCTGATGATTTTCACATTGGCGCTATGCCTCTCAGCCTGTAGGCAAAGCGATAATCAAAAAACACTTGGTAACAGCAATGATACCAGCAATGTAAACCGGGAGGGCGGCCCACCTATACGGGATACCACCACCATCAATAAAGACCGTGCGGACTCTGCCCGCATGCCCGCAAGCGATTCGATGAGTAAAGGCAATGCCGACCCAACTGGACATGTTAATAAACCCAAACAATAACGCCTTAGTTTAATACAGTAAATAGATATAACTATGAAAAAAGTAATTTTAACCGCAATTGCCGCCCTTTTTTGGGTAGGAAGCCAGGCGCAAACCGCAAGCCCGGATACCGCCGTTGTTAACTTTGTTACCAACGCAACAAAAGGAGGGCTGATGGAAGTAAATTCGGGTAAACTCGCCATTAAAAAAGGTAAAAGCGCCGCCGTTAAAGCATTTGGCGCACGCATGGTTACAGATCATACAAAGGCCAATGCCGAACTTAAAACCATTGTAACCCTTAAACGATGGAAGATTGCTTCGCCGGATGCCACCGTTGTTGCGCCGGATGCAATGTTAACCGGCAGTACCGGCGCCGATTTTGACAATAGCTACGTAAACATGATGATAAAAGACCATAAAAAAACGATAATGCTATTTGAGCACGCAGCCGCCAGTTCGCCAGACCCGCAAATAAAGTCTTTTGCTTCTAAAACACTGCCAAAACTTAGGCAGCATTATACCTCAATTAAACAGATAGCCGATAAGTTAGGTATAGCTTATGAAGATAAAGTTGTAACGCATGGTAATATGTGAGTAATTGCTAAACAAAATGCGGCATAGTGCAATTTAAAACCTTATATAAATCATATGAAGATCGGCCCGGAAATAATGAAGCTATTAGCCAAATCATACGCGGCTAACGAGATGATTAAACAGCGCTTTGGCAGGTATGATCTGGCTTTTAAAACTGACGAAGGCGGACGGCCTGTGATGCTGTTTATAGGTAAAGCCGATGCGGCAGGAAAGATCAAAGGCGAACGCTTTACCAGGCGGTTGCTGACAGATGAAACCGGTAATGTAATAAAAGATCACTGGGACAATAAAGGTAAAGTTTAATGAGCATGGGTTTAGAGAAATTTAATGAAGCGCAGAAAAAATTACAAAACTGCCCCGCTGGAAATTACCAACGGCCGGAAATGGAGCCATTGGATGTAGTATATTTTTCCGCAGATGGCGGGCTTGGGATGACGGAGACATCGCGTTATTACGCAATTGAAGAAGCTACCGGCTATTTGATGGATGAAACGAGTTTACGCCTGACCAATATTTGCAAAGCCCTGCTTGCATTGCCAACAAACGATGCACAGTCGATATTCGGCAGCCCCGATGACTTGAAGTTAAGATCGTCGATGACTTTGTTTGATGCCGTACCCGCAACCTTCCCGGTGTTTGGCCAGGTGCTTGATGAATTTTATAACGGAGAACGTGGTCAGCTTACTTTACAATTACTCGAAAATAAAAAAAACGCATGAAAAAATTAGCCACTTGCCTTATAGGTGGTATAGCAGGCGCAACGGCGCTCAACATACTGCACCAGGCAGCAAAATACCTTGACCATAATGCACCACACGTTGACCTTGTTGGGGAAGAAGCGTTATCTAAAGGCCTTAAAAGTATAAGTATTAAACCACCGGCAGGAAATGCTTTGTTCGGGGCAACACTTGCTTCAGACCTTATTAGTAATGCAGCTTATTTTGGTCTAATAGGCAATGCTAAACGGAAAAACCTCATGACTGTTGGGGCTGTTGCCGGCTTAGCTGCAGGAATTGGCGCTATATCGCTTACTAAGAACATGGGACTTAGTGATGCACCTATAACGAAGACCGATAAAACTAAAGTAATGACTGTGCTTTGGTATACCTTTGGTGGGCTTGTTACAGGGGCAGTAATGCGGGGATTGCGGAAATAAATAACCATCAAATTTTACGCTGAACGCAAGCTGCGCGAATTTCAATGTAATTTATTAATTGGCAAGAGTGAGTTCGTTATAAAATACGTAAATCGATTAGTGCATTTTGAGCGGGTTTTAAGCCGCTCAATGCTTTGTAGTGTCGGAACCATTTGGTACCGGCGCACCATTAACAGTGTCCTGTGGGGTCAGCGTAGTGTCGCCCCTGGTTCCCGCGCCTGCTGATCCGGAACCAGATCCGGGCGCGCCATTCCCGTCGTTTAAACCTTTGGTAGTATCGGAAGGTGAAACATCGCCCCCTGCACTGGTGCTACCATTTCCTTTACAGCCAACAACCGCCATGCCTACAGCAAGCGTTGCTATTAAAATGAACTTCTTCATGTTACAAATTTGGTTATATATATTTTATAAGGTGTCATTTGATAATTTGTTTTTTTTATAATTAAATAATTATCCTTTGAGTAAACACTATAGACTTGTGGTTTATTACTTCGCTTGTATTTGACCAGTACGCATTTTCTTATAAATGATTTATTAGTAGGATAAATAATTAATCTTGGATTAAAAAACAAAACAATTAATAACAGCTAAAGGTTGTATTATCGGTTTGATAAAACCTGTATGAAAAAACAAAGCTTCGTTTATCGCAATGGGCTTAGCCTGGTGATTATAATTCTTTTTGTGCTGGCGCTTTGCGGGCAGGCTTTCACGGGATGGAAAGAATACAATGAAGAGTTAAATGGTGAGCATGTTGCGGAGTTGTCTTTGGTGGCTACCTGCACACAGGGCATTTTATATCGGCCACTTTTGAAAACTTTCAAAGTGAATTTTTGCAAATGGCTTTATATGTAGTGCTTACTATCGGGCTTCGGCAGCAGGGCTCGGCAGAATCTAAAAGCTTGGGCGAACCGGAGGAGGTGGATAGAGAACCCTGGCCAAATAAAAATGCCCCCTGGCCGGTAAAAAAGGGTGGATGGTGGCTTAAATTATATAGTCACTCGCTTTCTATCGTGTTCTTTATACTGTTTTTCTTTAGTTGGGGAATGCACCTTTATGGTAGTTGCCTTGATTTTAACGCCGAACAAGCAATGAAAGGTAAGCCTGCGCAGGCAATTGGCACATATTTAACGGAGCCGCGGTTTTGGTTTGAAACTTTCCAAAACTGGCAAAGCGAGTTTTTATCCGTATTATCTATAGTAATGTTAACCATTTTTTTAAGGCAAAAAGGCTCACCGGAATCAAAACCGGTTGATGCACCAAATTTAGAAACCGGGAAGTAAATATGGTAGAGCAACGCGTATTAGCATGCATTAAATTAACAGCCGAACGGAGGTTTACGGGCAATATGCGATCTAACAGACGGTTAGCCGGCGCGTGTCTAACCACTCGGAGGCGAAACCGCCGGGAAGCTGGTAGATACACTGTTTATGCATGCCTTTATTAAAAACAAACCTAAAGCGCTCGGCACGTATTTACCGGAGCATTGACGGTATTGTTCATCAAACGGTGTGCACCGACACAGATATAATAAGCACCCATTTAAAACATCATATATTATGAAAAACGAAACCAGCAGCGAACCTAAGTTTGCAACCAAAACATCGCCGGAGGTGGAACCGGCTCTTTTAGAACTGTTAAAAGACGGCATTAAGGACATTTACTGGGCCGAGAACCACCTGGTAAAGATGCTTCCCAAAATGATTGAAGCGGCATCATCAAAGTTGCTGAAGCAAACCATTACTACGCATTTGGAGGAAACCAAAGGGCACGTAATACGGCTGGAACAGGTGTTTGAGCTGCTTGGGGAAAAGCCCCTGGCAAAAAAATGCGATGCCATGGAAGGCCTTACGCTGGGAGGGCAGGAGATAGTAGAATCTACAGAGCCGGGCACCGCCACCCGTGATGTAGGTATAATTTTGGCCTCGCAAAAGGTAGAGCATTACGAGATTGCTACCTACGGTGGGCTGGCGCAATTAGCGGCTACACTCGGGCTGGAAGATGTGAAAAACATTTTAGGCAAAACACTCAACGAGGAAAAGACCGCTGATGAACTATTAACCGGCGTGGCAGAAAACGATATTAATTACCAAGCAGCAAACGAAGCATAACATGGCAGCAAAAAAGAAAGCCGACAAACCGGCTATGGAACCTACTAATATAAAACGTGTAAAGCTTGAACCCTATACAGATGATGCCCAGGGCAAGCAAATGACCACAAACACCGGGCTTTTTGTTAACGACGACCAAAACTCACTTAAAGCAGGCGAGCGCGGGCCTTCTCTGCTGGAGGATTTTATCCTTCGGGAGAAGATAACCCATTTTGACCACGAACGCATACCTGAGCGGGTAGTGCACGCACGAGGATCGGGTGCGCATGGTATATTTAAAGTTTATAAGCCTATGGCTGATGTTACCAGAGCACAGTTTCTTAACGACACAGAAGCAGAGACACCTGTTTTTGTGCGTTTTTCTACTGTAGCCGGTTCGCGTGGTTCTACAGACTTGGCGCGCGATGTGCGAGGCTTTGCGGTGCGTTTTTACACGCAGGAGGGCAACTTCGACTTAGTGGGCAACAATATGCCGGTATTTTTTATTCAGGATGCCATTAAGTTTCCCGATCTTATACACGCTGTAAAACCCGAGCCGGATAACGAAATTCCACAGGCAGCATCGGCACATGACACCTTTTGGGATTATATTTCGCTTACTCCCGAATCTACCCATATGATCATGTGGCTGATGAGTGACCGCGCCCTGCCGCGTAGTTACCGCATGATGGAAGGTTTTGGCGTGCATACTTTCCGTTTTGTGAATGCGGAGGGTAAGGCCTGTTTTGTAAAATTCCATTGGAAACCCCTGCTGGGCGTTCATTCGGTGGCTTGGGACGAGGCACAAAATATTTCCGGCAAAGACCCCGATTTTCATCGCCGCGACCTATGGGATGCAATCGAAAGCGGCAATTTCCCCGAATGGGAACTTGGAGTACAAATTGTACCGGAAGAAGATGAGTTTAAATTTGATTTCGATCTATTGGATGCTACCAAGATTATCCCTGAAGAGTTGGTGCCGGTGCAGCGTATTGGCAAACTAACGCTTAACCGCAACCCGGATAATTTTTTTGCCGAAACAGAACAGATAGCCTTTCACCTGGGGCATATAGTGCCGGGTATAGATTTTACTAACGATCCGCTTTTACAAGGCAGGCTATTCTCATATACCGATACGCAATTATTGCGCCTCGGCGGGCCAAACTTCCAGCAACTGCCAATTAATAAGCCGGTAGTGCCAGTTTATAATAATCAACGCGATGGTTTCTCGCGTCAAAATATAGATATCGGTAAAACCAGCTACAGCCCCAACTCATTAGGGAATAATTATCCAGAACAGGTTATTGCGGTGCAAGGCGGCTACACTGCTTATCCCGAACGTGTAGAAGGGTATAAGATACGTACCCGCAGTAAGAGTTTCTTCGACCACTTTAGCCAGGCGCGGCTGTTCTTCAACAGCCAGTCGGACCCCGAGAAAAACCACCTAGTACAGGCGCTGTGTTTTGAATTAGGAAAAGTAAAAACAATAGCTGTAAGGCAACGCGTGCTGGGAATACTATCGCTGGTAGATAAGGGGCTGGCCGCGCAGGTGGCCGTTGCACTTGGGCTGCATGTGCCGCACCCGCCCGAAGAACCTGTGAACAAAAACATACCGGCCGATGCCGACCCTGCAGACTACCAGCCGGTGAATGTTGAGGGCACGCTTAAAATATCGCCGGCGTTAAGTATGGCAAACACATCTAAAGATTCAATACAAACCCGTAAAGTTGCTTTCTTGGCTGCCGATGGGGTAGACGAAAAAGCGCTGTTTGCCATGAAGGAAGCCATTGAGGCAGAAGGCGGTGCAGTAGAAGTAGTATCTACGCACCTGGGATTTATCACTTCGCTTAACGATGAGCAGATACAGGTAGATGATACCACGCTTACCACTGCTTCGGTATTATTTGATGCGGTATACGTACCCGGAGGAGCAAACAGTGTTGCCACACTGGAGGCAGACGCCGATGCTGTACACTTTTTGAACGAAGCCTTTAAGCATTGCAAACCCATTGCGGCAGATAGGTCGGCAGTGCAAGTGATTGAAGCAACCTACTTCAGTAAAAAGGCTGAAGCTGATGAAGGTGTGCTGATTGGCGATAATGCCGAGTCTCTGGCGCAGCAATTTATAACAGCCATAAAACAACACCGTTTTTGGGAACGGGAAAGGGCTCGGAAAATACCGGCTTAACGCTGGCAGCAACTGAATATTTAGTACTATTTGCCGGATACGTTTCTGGCAAATAGTACTTCAAAAGTGGCAGGGAAGCTTTTGGGCCGGTCACCACAATATAATTGCAATACTTCGTGCTAAGATTCAGTAGAATAAATTATAAATAAACCTCATCAAGTATGTTTACCGCGGCATGGTTTCCTTGCTGGCGTGCAATATCGTAAACGTTTTGCCCGCGTACATCGGCCAGTGTTTTGTCGGCACCTGCTTCCAATAGCAACCGGATAATATCGTTCCTCCCAAACATTGCCGCAAACATCAACGCCGTACCGCCGTTGCCATACACCTGGTTTAAATCGGCGCCGTTTTTTATCAACAAACGGGCTATGTCTGTGTAGCCCTTAAAACAAACGCCCATTAGTGCGGTATTGCCGCCGTTGTCGGCGCCATTTATATCTGCTCCATTATCAAGTAGAAATTTGACGGCCTCCGCCTGGTTGTTATAACAGGCAATAATCAGAGGGGTGTAACCTTTTTCGTCCTTGCAGTTTAAATCCACATTCTTTTCCAAAAGCTCTTGAATTACTGCCACTTCGCCTTTTCGGGCTGCATGTATCAATACTTCGTTATAATGTATGTTTTCCATAGATGTATATACCAGCATTAAGAATTACGGCTTTGCAGATTCTTTTAACGCTTTGTTATTTAAAGTTGAAACACTATATCTTAAGTTTAGTTTTGATTAACTATTGGCAATATAAGAAAGCGCTCATGCATTCCTCAGAGTTATCCGTGGCCTTTTTGTCCTTGTATTTTGTGGCGTGCTAACAATGTTTGCTGCTTTGGCAGATATTCCTGCCTGTCCAAAATTCCTTGTGTTTGTTGTCACTTTCGTTTCAGGAACAAGCCGCACAGTAAGTTCCCACCCTTCAAACGTAGTACCATCTAACTCGTTTGCCATCTTTGTTTCATCGTCGGCGCTTAGGGTTTCAACAAAACCATAACCTCGCAAACCCTTGTTAGCTTATTACGCACTATCTTTATCGTCTAAACCTCGCCGTGGTAGCTCAATAGCATTACCAAACTCATCTGTAATTTCTAAGGGAAAACCGCCCACAAAAAGTTTTGTCATAGTACAATGTGTTGTTTAATAAACTGCTATAATCCTTCGCTTGTTTATTATTCAAAAGAATCATTATTATTTGAAACAACTTACCACGTTTTTTTTTGCCCCAAAATGAGAACTAATTAGCTGGACGGGGTTAATGCGCCTGGGACCTCAGCGTTCGTTTTTGAAAAAGAACCGCAGGGCGGGACGTTAATAATTTATGGGAGAGCACATTTTTAAGGTAACGGGTTCACTTACACGTAGGCGTTTACGGCTCGATAAATTGACGGGAATGTATACCAATTGCGCTAAAATTGGGTACCTGAGTTGTTTCTTCACCATCTATTTTTACAGCTAATTAAACAGGGCTAATCCAATTCAAACTACTAATTGTTAATATTATGAGGTTGAAAATTTACAAATCATTACTTTTTACTGCGCTGATAGTTCTTGCTTCCTGCAAGAAAGACGTGCAAGAACCGTCTAATAAGTTAAGCGGGGAAGAGCTTCGATCGGCCAATACCATGGCTTTGGCAGCACCCGATGGCCATTTGCCTTTAACGGTTATAACCATAGCCGGTAAATATAACATTGAGGGGTATGCCGATGGGGTTGCAGACCAATCGAGGTTGTTGGGCGTGTCGGGAATTGACTTGGCAGACGACGGGGCCCTTTATGTGGCAGATACATATAATCACCGCATACGGAAAATAACCATGCCCAATATCGTTTCTACAATTAAAATCCCTAAAAGTAGTTCAGAAGAGTCTCTTTTTCAGCCCAGTATTGTAAGGGTACAAAAAGACGGTACTATAAATGTGTTAGCTGCCCCATATGAATATCAAAATTTGCACAGCAAGTTTTGGATAGTAAAGCAGGGGAGTAGCACATCATTAACCCCAATAAGGCATAGAGCAGATTACACTTATTACGAATTGGAAAAAGACCCTTACAACAATTATTTATTTATAGGGGGGATAAAAAACACATTTACCAACGGAAATGATTATCAACAGGCAATCATTGAAAAATTTTTACCAGATGCGGAGGGCAGCTACGGCAAAGACGCAATCTATCTTCCGCAGCCTGCTTTTTCAACCATACCTGATGTAACAAGCCTGTTTTGCGGATACAACGCAGTGAAATATATTATTATCCACTCTGAGAAGATATATAAGCTTACCCCATCAGGTGTTTACCAGGAATTATACCGCAACCACCGATTTTACCAGATCTCCGATATTGTAGCTACTAAAGACAGCCAAACACTTTATATAGCCGAGCAAGGTGCCATAAAAGCTATCACCGATGGCAAAATTACCTATTTAGTAGGACCGCATAAAGAATTAAAAGGCCGCGACGGCGTTGGCGCCAAAGCCGATATTTACGCATTCAAGCTGGCGTTATCAAAAGATGAGGGTACGTTATATTTTTCTGATGGACATACTACAGTAAGGAAGCTATTACTTAGGTAACAGAAGAGATATTTACCAAAATAAAAGTAATTAAGTAAGCTGATCTTACGAGATCGCATCATCGGCGTCAGATCGCCATTTACCATTAAAAAAATAAAGTTTGTGAATAAGAAACGTTTATGAAAAAGGTGTTAAAGAAAATATTGGTTATAGATGACGACAAGGAAATATTGGAAGTAGTAAAAACGATACTTGAAGACCATCATTTTGAGGTAGTTGGGCTGGAACGCTCTGATGATATTTTGCAGCTTGTAGAAGAACATCATCCCGATTTGATACTTACAGATTATTTGCTGTGGGGGATGAACGGCGGCAAAATTTGTACCGTAATAAAAAGCCATAAAACCACATCGCATATTCCCGTGGTGTTGTTAACCGCCTATCAGGATTTTGCAATGTCGTTTGGTAACTTTGGGTTTGATGCCTTTTTAAGCAAGCCTTTTAATATTAAAACATTATTAAAGACTATAAATGACTGTTTGGCCGCCTGAATTGCTAATGTTATTTGAAATAAAAACTGCCGGTAATATAAATTATCGGCAGTTTTGTTTTGATTTTCGACAAAGCAATACGTTACTGCAGCATTACTTTTCTAATTGTATTGCGCGTGTCACTTACAAATAGAGCAGTTTCGCTATTAGATAACGCAATATTTGCGGCTACAACGTCTGCTGCTGCGCCAATGCCATCTCTTCCATCTGCAGATGACAGTGGGCCACAGATGGTTGAAATAGTGTTTGCGCTAATTTTCTTAACGGCGTTGCCATCTGCAAGGTAAATGGTGTTACCGTCTTTGGTTACTGCTATTCCACTAATGAAAGTGAATTTTTCATTTTGAAAGATCCTTGTTACCTTACCTTCCTTTGTAACTTTAAACAATTGGGTAGCAGTGCTCACATATTTTAACCCGTTTGGCCCGTTAGCTATTCCGCGCAGGTATTCGTAAGGTGCAAGCAGCGAAGAAAAGTTAACAACGTTTCGTTGGATAGTTGTCCCGGTAATTTTGCCGAGGCTTACATCGCTTACAAACCACATTACTCCCTTACTGTCTTTTTCAATGTCCAGGTTCGAGTCACTGTTTGCAATTCTATTATATATGTCTATGCCCCTCTCTTTATTGTATATACGTATGCCGTACCCCGTTGAAACAATGTAGAGCGTGCCACCGGGAGAAATTCCTACCGCTTCGGGTAATAGGCCGCCGCCGGTTTGCGTATTATAGGATAGGGGCACGGTATAAACGTTATTTTGTATGGTTATTTTTCGAATAGCATTATTGAAAAAGTCGGCTACATAGATACTTCCATCGCCGTCAACCGTAATACCGTGTGGTTTCCAAAATTTAGCTTTTGGCCCCGGCCCATTAAGCAGGCGCGGTTCCGTCGGCGTGGATTCGAAGATTCCTGCAATGGTGCGTACAGTGTAAAGAGCGCCTATAGATTCCACAGCCACTTTCTTTACAGCCAGCTCATCGGTATTATTTAAGTTGTTTAGAGTAATAGGTTCGTCCTTTTTGCAGGACCCGGCAACGCAGCCAACCAGCAAAAGCATGTAGATAGATTTTTTCATGGTAAGTGATCTTATTGTGATGCAATTACACTATTTGCCGGCATTATTTGTAGTAGTTTTCAATCTTGTGCCAAAAGTTGTGTAAATTACTGTACCATAATTATTTATGAGGCGACAAGAGGTTGTTTTTTTACATCAATTGTAACATTATACATTGCGGTATACAAATGATTTTTTGCGGCGTTTCTGGCTCTTTTTGTGAGGGTTTACCGTAAACCATTAAATCATGAAAAATAAATTTTTACTTATTTGTGCAGTTGTATTGTTCCTGCATTTTCATTCGGCTGAAGGGCACGTGGTAATGCCCAATGCTGAGAACCCTAAAACTTTTAAAAAGGCTAAACCGACCAAAGCGGACCTCACTAAAAATGTGGAGTTTGATTTTTGCAAGGCTAATATTTCGCCTGCTTATTCTATACAGTTAAATGAACTTGCTCAATTTCTCACCGATAACAAATATGCAATATCCTTACGAGGCCATGCCGATGCCATTGGCAGTTACGTTGGCAATTGGAAAATGTCTGAGAAGAGGGCGGCGGCTATTAAAGACTATTTAGTGCAAAAAGGGATTTCTAAAGAGCGGATAGTAACCACTGCATTTGGCAGCACCATTCCTATAGCAGATAACAGAAGCAATAACGGCCGCAAAAAAAACCGGCGGGTAGAAATGAGATTAAAACCAATAGGTGCTGAATAACACAGCGCTTAACCGCGCAAACTCGCGAATAGGGATGATTGTATAGCCGATATCTCCTCAATATGTTGTTCAAAAAGTTGTACAACTTTTGAAGGCTTTTGAAAAAAAGGCTCGATGTAACTAATGGCTACCAAAAGTACGGTAAGTGTATTCAACAGGCTGCTTATAAAAGTTTTATCACTGGTGTAGTTTGTGGTTAGGTTTTGGGGCCTGGAGATGATGGCCGAGAAGTACCGGAACGTTTTCGTAGCACTTTTAAACGCTGTTCTAACCTGCGCCGTAGCCGAATTATTACTTAAAAAAGTTAGCGCTTCTTCTGTAGATAAGTGATAAGCGCTATACTTATAAGTGCCATTGTCTGCAAAGTATAATGTATTATCCTGCTTTAGTTCCTCAATCTCGGCGTCTGTTTGCGTTTGATCATGATTAAACTCTTTGCCGTAAGCGATAATGTTATTGACGGTATTACTTAAGTTATACGTGTTTATGCCATTAATATTTAAAGCAAGTTCGTCTATGTTTGCAGCCTTTTCAATTAAATAGCTTATGCCTGCTGCTTGATTAATTGCCTCTTTTAACGGAATAAGGTCAATATTTTCAATATCATCAATATTTGCAAACGTAAGTCCTAAGAAAGAAACATTTTCACTTTGAGTTTTAAACGAATCAAATAAATACTCGTAAGGTTGTGGGTAATCTTCTATGTTTTTTACCCCTGATAAATAATTTTCAATCAAAAAATTATTAAATTGTGCGGTTTGTAACCGTAAATTATTTATTAACTCGTTCATTCATTGTGAAATAATTCAGCGAAGATAAAAACTTGACTGATTTATTTATAATATTATAATACCAATTATAAATTATTGGAAAGCAATTACAGGGAGATAATTGCGGAAGATATTGTACTTTTTATAAGGGGGGGATTAGTTTGCAATAGCTTTATCTACGCTCTGCCTTTCTTCCTGTAAGCTAAGCCTTTTCAATAAAGCTTCATTATAGCTTTCCAAAAGATTCAGGTATTTATCTTTCCAAAGTTCTTCAGCTGTAACGTCGCTCTCCGCTTGAGATGAAACTACTTTAAAGTCGCCATGCTTATAAACCGGCGCAAAATCTTCTGGGGTAAAAAACTCCGGGAGCTCTTTCGAAAAATCATGCCTTATAACACGGCCTATTTTAAAGATGATGTCGCTTTTAAGATACGCGTTCTGAAAATAATTATAAATAGAGCGCCTGTTTACATCCAACTCTGTTGCCAGGTCGGTTATACTGTATCCATTTTTTCTAACGAGATATTCAACAATTTGACCGTAGTGTTTTTCCATATACTTATTGTTTGCGCGAATAATAAACAAATTTCGCACCATTTAACTAATTTGTAATTAATTTCATAAAAAATTAATACTTTACATAGTATTTAAGTCGAAAAAGTTCTTATGCGTCTAATAAAAACGCCATGCCATAATATTAACTTAATTTTAACAGTTGTTTTGATTGTTTATTCAGCTTGATGATATAGTATTAAAAATAGAACATTAGGAGGACAGTTTATCATACAATTCTCAAATGCCGTTCGGCAATTTTATTATATTCAACTAAGAGAGACAAGTATTTGTTTTTCCAAAAATTTCCCTCATCGCTTGCTATTCGCCTTTTTTTAGGCATATTAATGATAGTGAAATCTTCGCTTGAAAACATTTCAGGAAACTGCTGTGAAAAATCATGCCGTATAATACACCCTATCTGAAATACAATTTCCTTTTTTATTTTTTCGTGGGTAAACCAGTTGTAAAGTGTTCGCCTATTTACCTTCATAGATTTAGCAAGGTCGCTGATATTATAATCATTTTTCCTTAGCGTATATTCTATTATCTTGCCGTGGTGTTTTTCCATATAAACTATTTGTTCGCAGAGTTTCGTTTTAGTAAAAATATTAAATACCTGTGAAAAAATAACCACTAAAGCTAAGATGTACCCTATACACATATTTTATCCACGGAGTTCTTTGGGCTTCGGTTATTTTCTATCGTCATTTTTACAGTAAAAGGCCGTGTTGAACAATGCATTTTACTTTTATGGGTTACTGGCCGGTAATTGGGGATTCTCTTAATAATATATGTTTTGTATGGCAACAAAATTGGAACAAAAACGTATAACAATTCACATATTTAATGAAATGAAAAGACTCACAGTAGCGCTCAAAGCCTTCGCGCTTATCATTTTTAGCAAAGATATTAGCCTTACTTTAAGGCATGGCAAAAAGAACGAGCTGCAATTTGAGAAAGGCTGCTTTGCGGACGCTACCAGTTTCTTGAGCGGATTAAAAAAAAGGGGAAATGTACCTGAATATATCCTGGAGCAGTATAAAGAGGTACTTACAGATTATGACTATAATAACTAAATTTAATCAGTATTTTTGAATGGGCTATTGCTAAGAAAGCTTCTGTGATTTAATAGATACGGTATTCGTTAAATATTTCACCATATCTACCATCGCTTCTTCAAACCACCGGTATTCACTTTAGCGTATAACTGAAAAGGAACAATCCTTATTAATTTTTGGTAGGAAGTATTTTGCAATTATCGGTTAAAATTAATGCCTTCAAATAGTTTATGAGACGAAAGCTGTACCTCTCCAAATAACAATTCCTCTATGGCAAATTTACCATCGAGCCAATCTTTTGCATCAATTGCGCACTGCCATAAGGGATTGTCGGGCTGCTCATGAAACATCTCCGAAGTTGTTAAATATGTAGAGTTGATCCATACTTTAAGCCGCCTGTTTTTGATAACGTCCAGCATAATAATTATATGCCTCCTGTTATCATTCCCAAAACAATCGTAGGGTGCGCAATTCTTTAAATTTCTCTCGAGTTTTAATATAGCGTTTTGAATTTCTTGTGGTTCGCGGCTCATGCTAATGGTTATGGGGAATTCCATTTTATACGTTTTGTTATATTTATTGTTGCCTGAAAATAAAAAAACATTTCCTGATTTTTGTTATAACACCATTCCTATTATTTTAGTACAATCACTTTCGCTACCTTGACCCCCCCTGGGTACTCTGCTCTAACCAGATAAAAGCCTACAGCTTCGCTTCCTTCGAGCATAAATCTTGTGTTGCAAGTGCCGGCGTTGTCTGCGTTTGCCTTTAATATTTTGAGTTGCCGTCCGTTTCTGTTATATAAATAGATATTAACGCTTTGGAGCGGTTTTAAATTTTTTATAGATACGGATACCGGTTCGCCATGATTTGGGTTGGGGTATACTGTTAAAACGGGGGTTATTTTAGTATTATTATTTGCCGGCGGAGTTATTGTAACAGTAGCTTGCCCATTGTCTACAGCACCTATATTGTCAATCTGCACATCTTTTACGGTATCTTCCAGGGTTACTACGCTAAGTTTGGCAATTATTGATTTATCAAAGGCTGTAGTTGAGTTTACTTTGAAGGATATTGAACTATTTTTCCTCACAACAAGTGGTTGTTTTGCAGTGGGTAACTGTAATCCGGCAATTTTAAATTTCGTTGCGCCTGCACCGGTTAAATTGATGCGCTTTACATTTAAAGGGCCGTCGCCCTGGTTAGCTATTGTAACCCAGTAATTTTTACTGTCGTATGCGCTTACAGATGCGTCTAAATTTGCCCTTACAGCCAACTTTGCAATCGGGGGAGACGGTTGTGATTGTGCTTGCAAAAGTGTTATTTGCGCTGTGAGATTAGGGTTGTCATTCCAGTTAAATTCGGCAACATACAAGTTACCGTTAGTTATATCCTCCACAATATCCAATGGGTTTGTAAAGCCCGACATACTAATTAAGCCGCTATTGCTCGATCCGGTGGTTACCTTAATTATATCATATATGTGATCGTCATTGTTTTCATAAGTTGTATTGGTAACCGACCCGGGCTCCATTACAACAATATCTCCTCCGCCGCTGAAACGGCAAACTAATAACTTGCCCTTTAAAGCACCATTGAAGTTATTGCTTTTATATTCCAGCACGCCATTAGGCGAATGGTTTAAGCCAAAATCATAAGCAGCCCTGTAGTTAGAATCTGCAACAACAGCCGGAGAATAAAGCGGGTTATCGGCAAACCCGCGGTTAATTACGTATTCGCCACGCAGTGGGTTAGGGTGCCCAAAGTACCCCACCGGGTTATCGGGGTTTACTCTGAAGAGCCAGTCGTCCTGCACTTTAACGCCCTTAGTGCTTTTTATTACAGGGCAATTATAAAAGGTGCCGTTGGGCCGCCTGGTAGCCATTACAGACGCGGGCGAATTGCCGCCACCACCCGATCCATTTGTTGGGATATACAGTTGCCCGTTGCTGTGCCAAACCAAATCGTACGCATTGCGCACACCCGAAGCGTAAATAGTTAAGGGCGACGCAGTGCCGTAAGGGTTATAAGTTCCATCGCTCATTTTAGCGGAGACGGCCGGTGCGGCATTGATCAAATTTTGATTTGCGGTTGTTTGTACATTTAAAGGCAAACAAAGCCGTTTAATTTGTTTACATCTAAACGTAAAACGGTGCCCGACAGTAGTGTTTCATCCCTCTGCCAGTCTGCATCATAATCACCTGCAGAAGTATTACTGCCTTGGCATATATATAGCGCGCCATCGGGCCCAAAGTTTAAGCTGTTTACCATATGGTCCCTGGTTGACCGTGGAAGCTTTGTAACCATCAGTTGCTCATTTTGGAGGCTGTCTCCTTGCAAACGGGAAATATTACCGTCAAAAGTAGGTGCAGCGGTTAGTCCACCGGAAGAATGGGATATCCATAATATTAAATTGGTTGCGGTAGATTGGGGATCGAAGGCCAGCCCTATGGCTGTGCGCTCGCCGTATTTGTTTACAAGGGTTGATATTGTTTGCTTTCCGGATAGGGTGCCAACGGTATGGTTTACGGTAAAACGCTCTATAACCCCGTCAAATCTTAATGCATAAAATTTGCCGTCGGGCCCGAAGGCGAGTGAAGAATACTTGATGTTTTGTGTGCCGGGCACGGGTGTTTTTTTGAATTGGGCATTTAAGAATGTACTGGAATCGATAACTGCCGGCCCCGTAGCGAATTTCATTTCGTAAGGTGTAAAGGTTGCGCCAGAGTAAGATTTAACGCCCGAAGTAATTACAAACATGTATTGGGTGTACGGCTCTAAGCTTTTGGTTGGTGAAAAGCTTATCGCATCGCCACCGCCCGTGCCCTGTACCGTGCCTTGAATCTGGATAAAGGATGTATCTAATTGTTTTAATAGTTTAACGGTGGGATTGGTAATGGTTTGATTATCTACTCCGCCCTGATAGCCGGGTACAGCGGGAACATGTAAACTGTTAGCTGCAATACTTACGGTGTTTAAGCTAACATCCTTAGCGCCGTTTGCGGGGGTGGTGGAAATAACAAACGGCCGTGTATCATCAACAATATTTAGTTGCACAGCGACTTCTGCGCCGGTAAACGCAGGTGAAGTTGCCTGTATAGTGGCGTAATATATGCCAACATTGAGGGTTTTTGCCAAAGCATAATTAAAAATAATCTTCGGCTGAGTGCCTGTTACGGTTGAGGCACTACTAAGCCATGCCGGGCTGCCTGGCGGAAATGTTATTCTGACTTGATAAGTTCTTGCCTGATTATTGGATCTGCTAAGCACGACGGTAAACGAGGTGTTTTCATTGGCGCCTTTATGTAGCGTTAAGTTTTTGTTGTTGGCTGTCCAATAAAGGTACGGCGCGGTACTAACTGGTATTATGTTTGCAAAATTGAGCTTTGTATTTGTACCGCCATTGGCATTTATAGTCAGATGCTCATCGGATACGTTAACTCTAATGGTGTTAGATTTAAACCTTCCAACATCACCTTGCTTTCCAATAGGTTTAAAATTACTAATTGCATTTACGCCCTCTATATTAACATAGTGAATTTCGGGCGCTGTAGAAATGTTGCCATCGCCAACTGATACAGTAGCATCGTATGTACCGTTGGGTACTTTTAATTCCCAGTAGCCTTCTGTCTTTACACCCTGGAAGGTACCCGGCACGTTATTAGCTTGCATATGGAAAACAGTCGCCAGCAAAATATCTTCAGGAAGGGTGCGCAGCCGGCCGTTGCCTGCCAGGTTTAGCGGTGTACCGTCAGATTTCTTCCTCCAACCGTAACGAAGCAAGGCACCCTGATACAATCCATTACGATCAGCAAAGGGCTGGCCATAGTCGATAAAGTAGCCCGCCGGGGGAACAGTTTGCGCGTTTTGGAAATTGATGTTAATTGTTTTGGGCACTATATTTTCTACAACATCAAGCGTAACCAGCAGGGTAGCCGGTTTGTACCCATCAGATGCATAAGTTACAAGCGCCTGGTAATTGCCGGCGGCCATATCCGAATTGACGTTTTGTGCGCTAAGTTTTAAGCTATCGGCGTGATTTGTTGGCAGGGTAAGCCAATCGGCAGCACTTTTGGTTAATGTAAATACAGCCGTAGCGGGTGTTGATATTAGTTTAACTGCTTGCGGAATAATTGCGGCACCTTTCAATACAGTGAAATTTAAAGTATCTTTAGAAAAGCTAAGGTGTTTTCTGCCGGTGGTTGTGTCACGTTTTGCGACACTGCCAAAATACTGAAATCATCATAAGTATAAGTAACAGCGCTCGTTCCGTTGCGGTAGGTGGCAAATACACCCGCATACAGGGTGCCTGATATCATGCCGGTATTCTGAATATTTACATAGCGGCTGGCGTAACCCGAATTTCCGGTGCTGGTATAGTTTACGCCGTCGGTAGAGTAAAAGCCCTCGGCGGTTTGTGCAGCCGAGTCGATAATCAGCCGCAAATGCACTGTCTTTGTACTTAAGTTTGCAATTGCTGCAGTTATCCGTTGATCCGGGTTGCTAGCACCGGATATGGTACTGGTAATATCGTTTACTTCTTTACGCAGTTCTATTTTATTGCCGCTAATCCCCAATTTAAGATAGGTTTTATCGCTTAAACCGTACCACAAACCGCCCTGTTGAGATTGAGTTCCATTGTAAGGGTTTATAACTTTCAGGTCTAACTGCACTTTTCCAAATGGTTGTACCTGTACACCCAAAACGTTAAGCTGGTTATTGTTGCTCTGATAATCGATGCCTTTATTGGCAACTAATTGTAGCCGGCCCGATGATAAAGTTATTTTTGAGGGTTCATATCCTGGCACTTGTATTATGGATGGCCGCCCGTCCGCACTGAGACGTACCCCCGTATAATTATTTACTGTGGTAAAGCCGGTGCCTTGCCCGTTTCTATCGGCAATTGTGCCGGAAACAGCGGTATTGAACGGCAAACTGAAAGGAAGGCTTACCTTTAGTGCTGCGCATGATAAAGTGCTTAACGGCGCACATCCGTTAAATACCGGGGGAGTAATTGAAACTATGCTAAAATCGTCAAATGTGTAGGTTACAGGGCTGCTACCGTTTCGGTAGGTGGCAAAAACTCCTGCATATATATCGCCGGCGACAAGCCCCGAGCCTTGGATGTTTAAAGATGAATTTGGGTAACCCGTAGCGCCCGCACTGCTAAAATTTACGCCATCTGTAGAGTAAAAGCCTTCCACCGTTTGAGCAGCCGAATCTATAACCAGCCGCAGGGTTACGGTTTTTGTGCTTAAACCGGCAATAACCGCTGTTATCCTCTGATCCAGATTAGCTGTTCCAGAAATGGTACTGCTTACATCGTTCACTTCCTTACGCAACTCCACTTTATTGCCTGTTATGCCTAATTTGATATAGGTTTTATCGTTTAAACCATACCATAGCCCGCCTTGTTGCGATTGCGTGTTGTTATAAGGATTAATTACTTTAAGTTCTAACTGTAGCTTAGCGGCTGCATGCGCCTTTACCCCCAAAACATTTAACTGGTTATTATTGGTTTGAAAGTCGATGCCTTTGTTTGCTATTAACTGTAGGCGTCCGCCGCTTATAGTAATTTTTGAAGGCTCGTAACCGGGAACTTGCAAAACCGGCGGCGAACCATCAGCCGCAAGCCTGGTGCCTGTATAAGTATTTACCGTGGTAAATCCGGTACCTTGGCCGTTGCGGTCGGTAAGGGTGCCGCTTACCGGTGCACCCAAAGATAAACTATAGGGGAGGCTTACTTTTAGGGCGTTGCATGGTAGGGTACTAACCGGGCTGCAGGGGTCTTGAACCGGATGATTAATAAACTTGCTAAAAGCACAGAAAACCTGTGAAGTTAAAAGTAATAAGAAGATAAACTTTTTCATAAAGAAACTAAAGCCAGGCGTTAAAGAAGCGGAAGATTTACGTTTTGCTTAATTAATCAGGGGAGGGTGTTTACAACCGGCTTAAACACAATAGATAAGGGATTGCCTTATTTACCAGTACCGCGACGTTTGGGTAATTCGTTATTTTTTGCAATTTTAAAGTATTTGATGCCTAATGACGAGCGGCAGGCCAAATCGTTCCGCATATGTATATTAAAGTGTGGTATTTAAAAACATACGGCAAGGGAAGCGCGCCAAAGGTTAATTAATTGCTATTAATCGGGGAAATTAATTTGCTGTTAAAATCAATTGAGGAAAATTGGCGAAAGCCTGTTTGCTATTAATTACAACGATACTGTTTTTTACAGATGCATCTTTAATCATCAGGCTAATTGTTGCAGAATTAGAGGAAAGCAAACCTATAACGTAATTTGTTACATCAAATTCAATATACTTTGGCTGGCTGTTTGCCTTAGCTACACCCAATGCCGTTGCTTGGGGAGCAGGCGCCGTATTATAGGTGATGCCGGTTTCGCTCCAGCCACTGTCCGGAATGCCAAAGCAAGAAAGGTCGATAGTGTTATTATTGTCGGCATTGTAAGCAAACAGGCGCAGTTTAGCCGATGATATATATTTGGTTCCGTTCAGTGGGAATTTTAAATAGGTTGACCTGGTGTAACCGCTTACAGCAGAGCCTTTAACCAGGAGAGTGGTATCAAGTCCGTAGTGCATTGCCGAGTAGTTCCCGTCCCGGGTGTAGGCATCATCCACAGACACCAGCACGGTTGACGATTCAGAAAGTAAGGGAACTCCTTTATAATTACTTACAGAGAAATTTCCACCTGAGTAATAAATAGTATTGTTAATTGCCGCAGCAAAGCCGCCGGAACGTGCTGCCGGCATTGGAGTAAGTTCGGCCCAGGTGTTGGTTGCCGGCGTATATGCCGAAACCAATTTAGAGGTAACGTTATAAGATGTTTCTCCACCCAGCACAAGTATGCGGTTCCCCACTACGGTAACCGAGGATGCAATATGGTCTCTTGCGGTTGGTATTTCCGCTAAAAGTTTCCATTTGTTTGTGGCATCATCATATACCTGTAGTGTTTTTTGCGCCTTCCCGGCGGCATCATGCCCACGGGCGCCTCCTACTATATAAATTTTGCCATCGTAAACTGTGCAGCCGGCTTGATTAACCGCATTTAATAAAGGAGCGGCGGTTTTCCATCCCGCCAACAAGTTGCTTAGGTCTAATACGTAATGGCTGGCAACATCATTTCTTGAAAGGTCTGCGCCACCCATAAAATGAAGTTTACCGTTTAAGTATTTTAGCTGTGCTACAGCCAGTGCGCGGGGTAAATTGGGCAATTGCTCATAAGCGTTGGTGATGGTGTTATATTTCCAAACTTGCTTTGTGCCAAATACCTGGCCTGTGCCGTTGGCGTTGCATACGTAACCGCCCGCCAAGTATATAAATGTGCCGTCGTTAGTTAGCCCTTCGTTTGTTACGCCGCCAAAATTGCTGCCGCTTGGCAAATGCGGGAGATCTGTTATTGTAGCCCATGTGTTGTCGGCAGGGTTATAAATGTATGAGCGTTTAGTCTGGCTCCAGTAAGTTGGGCGTTTTAAATAGTCGTGTCCGCCAAACACATACAACTTATTACTCACTACCTCGCCATTAACTTCATGTGTAGGGGTTGGCTGGCTTTTAGCACTACCCCAGCTTAGCATGTTGAAATCTTCGGGTTGTGCGTTATAAATGGTAGCGGGTGCAACCATTAATTTGCGGTCATCTTCATCAATCGTTATGGGTTCGATGTTCTTTTTACATGCCTGTAGGAGGGCCGAAGCCGTAATAAGGCAAAAAAGCAATTTATAAGTAACACGTTTTTTCATCATCTTGATAGAATAAAATTGTTGGCTTCACGGCCAGCAGTTAAAAATACCAAGAATTGTAAACCGGTTTTATAAATTACACTTCTTGTGCATATTATGTGCAATGTTTACACAGGGGCTGGCAACTTACTTTTTTGCCACCAATGGAAGCGTGCTTTTAGCATAGGGTTTAATATTCTCCATGTAATATACGTTATCCTGGTAATCGTAATTTGTTCCCTTTTTGCCAAGGTAGTCACTTCCCAATATGTATGCATTGCTTATTACCTTGCCTCCCGCATCAATGGCCTTCCATACCCTAATCCCAATTTTCTTATTATGATTCCGCGCCCTGTCAGTATAGTTTAATCCTATTTTTATGGCAAACGGCCCCGAAAGCTTATCAAGGTGTTCAGAGCCGGGTAACGCTAAAGCGTCCGGCAGCAGCATTTGGCCGCTATGCTTATTTGAGTATTGCAAATGCCTGGTAAGTTGTTCGCCGAGGTCATAAATACCTAAAGTGTCAGCATCTTCAATGGTGCAGCATCCATGGTACGATGCTATTTTTCTGATTTTTACAGGCAGGTTAGTGTTTGCGGCTTCAAAATAATCAGCCGCTATCTCATCCGAACCGTCAGTTGTTTTTTCACCATTTAAACCATTGTCAAAATAAGTAAAGCCCACTTTAGTTTTAAAGTTCAATGATTTTAATATCATCTGTAAACCAGGCTCCCAATCGTTTTCATAGCAGTATTCCCAAATACCATTTAAATAAATTGGCCTCATTTGGCTATGCCCATTACCGGTTTGCAGCAACAACTTTCCGTTAATGTTTGAACATGTGCTGCCATAGGGCGGCTGGTAATTAAGCTTATGGCCAAAAGATATAGCTGAATGTTGAAAATGAAGTATGGCTTTCCACCAAAACGATTCAACTCTTTTATTTAAAGCTTTTGCAGTGAATTGTATTTGGAGGTCTACCGAACCGCCTGCCGGAATGGTGATGGGGAATGGTTGTACTTTTTTTTGCGTGTTAGTAACTGTAACACGCCACATGTTTTTACTCGAAAAAAGGGCTTTGCTTATAATAACACTATTCTTATTTAGATTTTTTATCCGAATGGTGCTTATATCGTGGTTGATAATGGCATTCTTGAGGCTTACGCTTTTAGCCGTCTGGCCCGGGCAATAGGTATATGAGAACACAGCCCTGTTATCAGCAGGAAAGCCATCCAAATTTTGTACGGCTAATTTATTGTTAAGTGATGAAATGCTTGGTACGCCACTAATTGGAATTTCCATCTGTAATCCGCTATGAAAACTATTGAAATTTAGCTTTAAAATTAAGCCTGTTAAAATGTTAACACAAACGCAGAAAACTAAAATCAACAGCTTTATATTACTTTCCTTACTGAAAAGCGAAACGAGGCTATAAAATAATAAGGTAGCGAAACCTACAAAAACGGGCAAATAAACATTTAGAAGAGCCCTGAGCTCATCGTTTTCGAGCGGTACATTTATGGCAATCATACACGAGATAACTGCACTGATGATTAAGCAAGTTAAACGAAAATAGCCCCGGTGTAACATTGTGACTGGCAGCGGCATGAGTAAGAAATTAAGATTACCACGCAAACTGGTAACAGTTCAAAATTAAACCAATCCTTCCTTTATGAGCACCATAATTGGATTTTGTACCCAATATGTGCAGTGAATGTGAAATTTACAAAAACAATGAATTACCTTGTTAAGCAAAGCCAAGCTTAATCATGTACAGGCAAAATGGCGTTGACAAGCAAGTTGTTGTACTGTTCCAGCAAGGTTACATACTTGTTTTTATAGTGCTCATTTTCCTCGTTGTAGTCTGCAACGTTGCTGTTGTGTTTTGGCGGAACTTTATGAAAGGATTTGAAATCGTCAGGCGAGAACATCGCCGGTAAATCTTCAGAGAAATCATGCCTTAACAGACATCCAATATGAAATATGATATCTTTCTTTAAATGGGGCTGATTAAACCAATTATAAATCGACCTCCTGTTTACCTGGAGATTCTTGGCAAGGTCGCTGATGCTATATCCATTTTTGCGTACCCGGTATTCAACAATTTGTCCGTAATGTTTTTCCATAATATCTGTTTTGATAATATATATAACCTACAAGTTAAAGCGTATTGTCTGTAAAATTATAGAATCGGAAAAATACATAGCCGTATTACTACGGTATTCTTTCAGGATAAATACGGTTTTTAATTAACGAGAATATTTTTAGGTCGTGTTTGCAAAATTATTAATCCTAAGGTATTAAAGTTGTAATTTTTCCTTTCGGTTTTTTTTATTAACCGCAACTTGTAATAATTAAGTAATAGGCAATTTATACAGGCTGATACAAGGCTTTAATAAATACACACATTCAGGGCAATTGCTGCTTTTGGTTACAGCGTTCCTCGTCTAATCTGGCATTATCGATGGATGAAAAACAGGTTATTTTAACTCTTATTTCTCAATTAGTTATACAGTTTTACACTATTTCACAACCTGTTATACACTATTGGGATATGGGTTTTTTTGCGAAAAGTATGGCCTACTTTTATGAAAAAAATAACAGATGAAAAATATTAAAAACAATTTAAAAACACTTCGCGCCAAAAAATGGGCGAAGTTTATTGGCTCATTTACCTTTAAAAGTATTGCACTGTTTTCAGTAGTATTACTATTAAATAGCGGCTGTAAAAAATCTGAGAATACGGTCGCCGACAGAGACTACGGCTACGCGAAATTAACCGTGGAATGCCCCGGCAAGTGCCATGTAAATTATGGTACAGGAAGCACCTTTAGCGATATAGATGTAGAAAACTCGCAGGCAATTTATTACATCAGGTATCAAAGAAACTATGAGTTAACGTTAAACGTAACCCCCATAGATGTTGACCAAAATGTCGTTATAAACGTTTACAGCCGCGAAGAAAAACAAATCTTCCGTAACACTGCATTAAAAAAGGTAAACGAAACATGGACAACGAAAGTTGTGATCCCTTAAGCATGGATAAAGTTTATGAAATATTTAAGATAGTTAATAGTTAATCAATCCTCCGGCAGGCTGAGCAAATGTTTAGTCTGCTTTTTTTTGCCTTTTGAGGTTGCGTTAATTTAAGCGACAAATAAATCGTCAACGATTTATTAACATTTTGTCCATTCTATAGTCAATTAATTAGTTACCATGCAAATAAAAATATGCTGCTTAATAGCAGCAATACTGGATTTGCCATAGCCATAGGCAAAAGTAGCAGGGAATTAAAACAGAAGGATAGAAATGAAACCTAGGATTTTATCAGGTAAATGCTTAAATATCTTATAAGAATTATGATAATTATAGACAAAGTTTAGGAATGAGTACTGATGCGGGTGCTTTGCTTTAAGTTTTACATATTTCGCTCATACTGTTCTAAAAGCAATTGATTATATCTTTCTAAAAGGTCTATATATCTGTCTTTCCAAACCCGCTCGCTTTCAGGTTCATTAAGGCCCTGGCCAAGGCTTAGTTTCAATTTTTCGCCGGGAAGAAAATCTTCGGCATTAAATAGTTCCGGAAATTCTACAGAGAAGTCATGCTTGATAAAACTACCTACGCGCTGAATTATTTCTGGTTTTAAATATTTCTGATTGAACCAGTTATAAACGCATTTCCGATTTATGTCAGCAAGCCGCGCGAGTTCGCTTATGCTAAAACCCTGTTTTCTGATTGTAAGTTCTACAATTTGGCCGTAATGTTTATCCATATTGTGATTGTGAAATTTGAGTGGTAATATCTTATGCGGTACAGTTTTATTAGCAGGAAACTAATTTCTTTAAATCAATTTTTACCGTTAATGCACAGTTCATGCTTTTAATTATCATCAAAACCGATTTGCCATTCACCTGTAGTATTTCCCCTCGTTGGTTAAACAAAGGGCCATCCAATATCATTGCTTCGTCTCCAATCTGGAGGCTGTTTAACGGTACAGTCTCCACATCAGAGTAGCTTCGCACAATTTTTTTGATGCTTTCAATCTCATTATCGCGCACAATTGCCGGCTTCCCGCAAAAAGTTATATAGGTTACTACACCGGTCGTTTGCGTGATTCTATCGAGGTCTGCGTAATTTGCACGAACAAACAGATAAGAATTGAATAGTGGTATTTCTACCGTTTTGCTTCGGTCGGCCCATTGTTTGCTGGTTTTCACTACCGGGCAGTAGGAGGTAATGTTTTTTTCTTTCAATAACTGGTCAACTTTCTTTTCCCAGCGAGACCGGGTGTAAAGTACCATCCAACTGTCGTTTTTAATATTATTCATATATAGATGCAGGTTAAAGCTTCGATGAAATAACGCTATTGCGGGTGTCATAACCACACATTTTATCCAACTAAATTAGTGTTATTGCACAACCAAATTGTAGATAACAAAACCTTGTATATTAATATGTGAACTGTTGGGAAACCAGCAAAATTTCACTTTTTGTGCGCCACACGCTCAATATCTGGCTTTTTCCGCTAATTTGTCTTGGCTTAACTTTGCATTTAATGTGATAGAATACACACTGCTATACAGTGTTTCTCACAGTTGCACATAAAGCGTACAACCACCTGCCCCAGTGCCTAAGCAGAAAGAAAATAAGCTAAAATTGTACAAATATTAAATACTTGTATGCAGTAAGTGGCTGTAACCGAGAGGGCGAAGCTTTGGGATCTTCAGCTATCATTTATTAATCCGTTATGACATCTTTCTTTAATTTTTTGAAAAAGTTCCTGCTTTTACCTGCCCTCATTTTCGTAACCGTTACGTTGGTTTTTTTTGACGGAAATTCTTTTAAAGGAGATAACGGTAACACGGATAAAGTACAAACTCCAGACCTGTTTAATTTATCATCCATACCGCAGATAGAACCTATCAAAATCAATTTTCAGGACAGCAACACCCAGGCGCCGCCGGGATGGTTAAAAGATACCGGGGAGCCATTTTCAGAACATCCCGGCATTTATGAAGGCTCGGGTTTAACGTTTGGTTGGCGAAATACAGTGAATGACAAACCACTTAACTTGCAGGGCAACGGAAGGGCGAGGCTGGAACCCGAAGATGTACTGCTCTCTACCTTTGTACATATGCAGGCCGATAATATAAATGTATTAAGATACGGCGCATTTAATGGTGTAAAAGCAAGTGGTTATTGGGAGTTAAAAGTATTAAACGGTATATATAAGGTTACTGTTGCAGCGGGGGATGGCGCGGTTACAAAAGCCAAAGAAGTAGATTGTATAAACGTTGAAGGGGTAAAGGCCATTTCTGATTTTGTACCAATAGGCAAATTAAGAAGCCCCGGCAGATTTAAAGAAGCAACCGTTACTGTTACGGTAACCGATGGCATGCTAACAATAGATGCAAACGGTGGTATAAACACTAAAATATGCTATGTAAATATCACCCCTGTTAGCGCCAACCCATATCTATACTTGCTGTCTTCGCAACAAAATCTATTGATAGCAAAGCAGGGTAATGCCAGGCAAGCCTGTGTATTAAAATTGAATAATTCGGTACAGCAAAAGATTGTTTACAAAATAAGTGCACAATACCTCAATGGAAATAATAAATGGATGGTATTTGATGCCATAGAAACTGATGAAGATTCTGTGGCTATAGATTACACGTTGGCGCGTAAGCTCCCGGTAGGAAATTATCTCGCAAAAATAAATGTAGTTTCTGCAGGTTATGCCCCTGTCAGTATTGACATGTTTTTAAGGGTAGTTGATAATAGCCGGCCATACGTAATTGCCGCCAACCCATTAAACGGCTCCACAATTACCAGTAATGTAACCATAGCAGCAAATAACCTTTTTATCCCGGCGGCTAAAGGTTTTAAAGGGGGGACAGACAATGCAACCATCACTGGTAAAACAGTCAAATTGTTAAAATTGGAGAATGGGAAAGAAACAAATGTACAGGGCAATGTGCAGGGTACAGGCGGGGGCGATGCCATCAGTTTTACGCCATCGCAACCGCTGGAGCCGAATACCAATTACAAGTTTGTAATAACAGATGGGGTGAAAACCTACAATGGAACGCCGTTCGTGCCGTTTCAATCTACATTTTCAACTGCATTAACCCCGGTGGATTCAAGTAATATCATTAATGCCGAGTTTACTAAAGTATCGGTACCCGGCACACAAAACAAAAAATACACATCGTTACTGTTTGGGCCCGACGGTAGATTTTACGCCCTCAAGATTAACGGCGGAATAGAACGTTTTAACGTTGACCACCAAAGCGGGATGCTTAGCGGCATGAAACCAATTAATACGTTGATCAAAAAGAGGGGCGAATCCACAGCTATAGGGCTGACGTTCGACCCAAAATCTACAGCAGATAATCTAATAGCCTGGGTTTCTTACTCTTCGGCAGAGTTAACTGCTGCGCCTATGTTTGATGGTAAAATTTCGCGGCTTAGTGGAAGCGAATTACAAAACGAAGAACAGATTATCGTTAACCTACCCAGGTCCACGCGTGACCACATGGTTAACAGCGTGGCATTTGGGCCCGACGGAGCGCTATATATTTCCCAAGGCAGCAACAGTTCTGCAGGGAATTATGATAAGGGCTGGCAACGTAAAGAAACATTGCTTTCCGGAGCTATCTTAAGGCTGGATGTAAGAAAGCTAAATACCCTAAAATTACCTTTGGATGTAAAAACCACAGATAACCAAAGCCTGATAAACCATGCACCGGCTGCAAATATCAGGTTTTCAGATGGCAGCTATAACCCATATGCCTTAAAATCGCCTTTAACTATTTATGCATCAGGTATCCGCAATGCGTATGATATGGTTTGGCATAGCAATGGCCAGTTATATATACCCGCCAACGGATCTGGCGGCGGAGGTAATTCGCCCGCAGCGATTCAAAAGACTAAACGGCCGGATGGAAGTTATTATAACGGCCCCGCGGTAACAGCCACAGAGAACGTACCAGTACAGCACGATTGGCTTTTTAGGGTAAACCCAGATAAAAGCCTCGGCTATTATGGCCACCCCAACCCCTTGCGGGGAGAATATGTAATAAACCGTGGTTTTGCAGATAACCCCATGTACGCACCCTCGGTGAAACCCGACAAAAACTACCGCGGCGCTGCATTTGATTTTGGTTACAATAAGTCGCCAAATGGTGTAATTGAGTACAAGAACGGCGCATTTAATGGAGCGTTAAAAGGCAAGTTACTGGTTTGCAGGTTTAGCGGTGGTGGCGATATCATGGTGCTGGAACCCCGCTCCATCAGCAAGGTAGCAAATCTGAAATTAACAGACGATAGCCTGTACGACATTGTGCGCTCTGCAAGCGGTGCAGGCAACTACGGCTTACAGGGGATGGTTGGTTTTGCCAATCCCTTGGATATTACGGAGGATGTAACTAACGGAAATTTGTACGTAAGCGAATTTAATTGGAATGAGAACCCAAATCTTACTTCGCAAATTACGCTTTTAAAAGTAGTGCAAAAACAGTTACAAAAAGTGCTCGCAGCGCACAATCCCTTGGCCCGTCCATCAAAACGCCGGCGAATACCCAGCCCGGCTAATCGATAGCTCAAATAATTTAATATGATAGTGAAAACTTACAAAACCGGATTAATTGGCATGGCCAGTGTTCTTTTTACGCTGTTCTTTTTAGGAATCGGCACAATGGCATTGGGCAAAACACGGGTAGCCAACAAACCCCTGGTAATATATTACACCAGTGGCGTAGCTGTTGCCGATACTTGCAGCCCTGTAAGCACGCTTAATTGTGATGCAATAAAAGTTTCACTGCCATTTAACCTGAATTTTAATGCGGCCAACCCCGGTACTATTAATGATAAAACAGGGCAGGGAACCGGCTTCACCACCGTAAATGCTTATTCGGGTACCCGGTTATCGGTTGACGGTGCACGGACCTACAGTGACGTACCGGGCTACGAACCTTCCAAAATAACATTGAGCGGTGGCCGCCTGCAATTGGTTGCAAACAAGGGGATAGATTATTTAACCAACAACAACCAGCTAAACGTTTTAGGCGTTCAGGTTGCGCCGGTTAAAAAACTACAGATAGATGTTAAAATAGTTAACCCTTACAACGGTACCCAATCGCAGCAAGCTGGCATTTGGTATGGCATAAACGATAAAACCTTTATTAAACTAACTATTGCCGGCAATAAGATAGAACTGAGAAAGGAGTTGAACGATGCATCATCAACTACAGCAGGCACAGGCAATCCGGATCAGCGGATTACCGGTGTAATTAGCGGGCTGAACACTAAAATAGTTAGCTTGCGCCTGGTAATTGATTCCGTGAACAATACGGTAGAAGGCTTTTATTCTACCGATAGCTCCACTTTTGTTAATGTGGGTTCCTCGTACCCCTCATCCTCCCTCAACCTATCGGGCTTGGGCGTAACTGATAGCATAGCTTATGCAGCGATTTACGCCTCATACCGCAATGGTTCCTCCGCGGTTCCTTATACTTTTGATGATTTTGCACTTTCATCTATCAATGTACCTGTAACCCAAAACGTTAATATAAACTTCCAAACAGCATCTGCAGCTGTACCTGCAGGCTATACCGCTGATAAGGGGCTGCCTTATGATGCTACACGCAAATTTGGATGGATAAGCCCTATTACCAAACAACCCATAGATCTGCAAGCTAATATGCGACTGCGGACCGGCTCCGGCGAGCAACGTCAGCTTACTCTTGTGCAAATGCAGGCAACTACCAGCCCGCAGGTGCCGGGTACCTGGGAGTATGCTGTTACCAACGGTCAATACCGTGTTACGGTTAGCGCGGGCGATTACAGCTATTTCGATAGCAATAACCAGATAAACGTTGAAGGCTTGCCCGTTATTGCCGATTTTAGCCAAACCACTGCAAACAAATTCAAGACTGCCACTGCGGTTGCACAAGTGACCGACGGTAAACTGACCGTTGACGCCACGGGGGGCGTAAACTCAAAATTAAACTACATTACCTTTGCACCTGCCGCCTCTGTAACCGACAACTCGGCGCCGACTGCAACAGCAAGATTGGTTGGTACGCTTAAATCACCCGGGGTGTATGACGATGAGGTGCAAGTATTTTTATCAGCTACAGACGTGGGTAGCTCTGGGCTTGCTTCATTGCAATATTTCATAAACTCAGGTGCTATTACCGATTATAAAGCGCCTTTTAAATTAAATACAGCCGGTAGTTATACTTTGACGGTTAATGCTACTGATGGTAACGGCAATACAGCCACCAATACCTATAATTTTAGTGTTGTTGCGCAATCAAACAGCGGCGCCTACATGTCTTTAAAAAATCTGGATGCTTTCCCTTCTAACGACCGGCTGGTGTTTTCTTTAATACAAACACCGTGGCGGCGCACCAACCCGGACACTACTCCTTACAATGCAAATCACAACAGGGTTAAGCTACGCATAAATAACAAAGGAACCGGTAAGCTGATAGTAAGTAAGCTGGTGCTGTCAAACCCGGCTGCCTGGAAAATTGTATCTGTTAATACGGATACTTTGGCCACTGTGCCCTTTTCGGTAAATTCGGGCAACTTTACAGATGTTACCATACAGTTTATAGCTAAAAATGCAGCCACGCGGCTTAAGGTATTTACCGATACGCTTACCATAAATAGCAATGACAGTATAGCGCCCTTAAAAAAAGTTGTGCTAAGCGGGATTTGGCAAAAGGAGGGAGAAAGTACAAACGAACCTTATGCCCAGCAGCTCATTAATGCATTTGGGTTTGGTACCATAGTGGGTTATGCGCACGATGATGGCAACGTAGACGGTACCACGCGTGTAAGCAATTCCAGCGAAATTAATGCCGATTACTTTGTTAGGACAGATGCCTCCAAGCCGATTACTGTTGTGCAAATAGCTGCTTACCATGGTTGCTGCTCGGCGGTAGAATCAATCAGGTATTTTAACAAAGGTTCATCATCCAACTTAAACATTTTTACGCATAATAATTTGGATGGGCAATCGGTACTGCCGCGGCTCACCGGCTCTGCTATCAACCTTGCCCGCGGAACCTTTAATCCTACCAAAGAATTTGGTTTCCGGGTAGGTTCATCTTCGTCAGATCGTACTCAAAACGTGAACGGTTTAATAGGCGTAAGGGTGTTGAAAGCGTTAGATGCCGCCGGTAACATCATACCAAACGCTTACATTTTAGATTGTGATTACCTGGGTACGTCGTTTACCAATTACGATTACCAGGATAACATTTATTACATCGAAAATATAAGGCCCGATTCGGGGACGGTGAATTACTCCGAACTGGTTTCGCTACCCAATACATCATTCACATTTGACTCTACTTTAACAGGTAGCAGTAAAACCATAGCGGTTACCCTCAAGAATAACGGCAAATCGTACCCTGATGGCACGAGCGACCCGTCTATCCAAATCAAAAGCGTAAAAATTACCGGGCTGGATGCTGTCGAATTTTCTACGCCGGCACTGGCTACTACAACCCTCGGGATACAGGCTACAAAAGTTATTAATGTAAAATTTAGCCCATCCGCTGTAGGCATTAAAAATGCCATGCTGTTGGTAAATTATAATAGTGCCTTAGCACCCTTGCGGATACCGCTTTTTGGCATCGGAAATACATCAACATCTACCGTTAACGTAGTTAAGAGGATAAAAAGCGGTGCCGATGCAAACGTAACAATAGGTAATGTAGCTTGGGAAAACGACAAAAATTACCGCAAAGGTTCTATTAAGTTGGATATGCAGGTTAGCCCAAGCCCAATAGCCGGTACAGATATCGACTCTTTGTACAAAACCTATTTATCAGCGGCAACCGACCTGGCAGAAACGCGGTACGAAATACCGGTAGCTAATGGCGACTATGTGATCAGGATGCACTTTGTTGAAAATTATTGGACAGATGCGGGCCTAAGAGTATTCGGCATCACCATCGAAAACCAGCCCGTGTTGCCCAATTTCGATATTTTCAGCGAAGCGGCATATCGAACCGCACTGGTAAAAGATTTTGTTGCAACCGTAAACGATGGCGTATTAACTATCAAATTTAACCCTACAGCCAACAGGGTAGCACTGGCGGCCGTGGAACTTTTCCAGGTAAGTAATGTAGCGCCATCTGCAATGATGAGCACTGACAAAAACAGCCTGTTATCAGAAAAAACCGATTCTGCAGCAACAGTTAAAAAAATGGTTGTGTACCCTAACCCAAATTTGGGTAATCAATTCAATTTAAACCTGGCCAATTTCCCAAAGGGCGAACAAGGTGTTATATCCGTTACCGATACCTGGGGCAAAACATTACAAACGCAAAAATTTATTACAGATGCATACGGCGCAGCATGGCTTCAGATACAGTTTAACCGCTTGCTGGCCAGGGGAGTATATATGATAAATGTAAGATCCGGATCGGGTGTTATGCATTCTAAATTGCTCGTTCAATAGCATTGCTGCACACATATTTCTCACTATTTTACATTAACGTACCAAGTGCCCAGAATGTTAATTTTTGATGCTTTTTATTGCAATATTTGATCATAATTAAAGCCTCAGTTATTGAAATAAAATTAATAGAGGGCATTAGTTGAAATCATTTCATTTGAAGAAATCGCTTCTGTAAGCGGAGTGGCGAAGCTCCACAGCGCATAAAAAGCTACCTCAAATTTTAACATACATCATTACTCACATTATACCATGAAAAACACTTCTCTGCCGAGAGGCATATTACTTGCCGCTATTTTTGTCTTATGTACATTAAGTTCTTGTGTAAATACCAAACGCCTCAAGTACTTTCAGGATCTGCCAGAATCGTCACAAGCTAAAGAAGTTGAGATAGCGGCTTACAGCGAAACCTTTATACAGCCTGATGATATTTTGGCTATCAACATAAACACGGTTGACCCTGCCGCTACCAATAGCATTAATAGCCGCAACGGAGGGTTCTCCAATACAGGGACACCGCAATCGGGAATGATTACACCAGTGTCGGGCTACCTGGTAGATAAAATGGGTTTTGTAGATGTGCCCATACTTGGTAAAATACAATTAGGCGGCCTTACTACCTTAAAAGCCCGCGAGGTTATATTGAGCAAAGCTACAGGGTCTTTTAAAAACCCGGTGGTGGATGTTAGGTTCCTTAATTTCAAGATCACCGTTATTGGGGAGGTTAACCATCCGGCATCATACGTTGTACCTAACGAGCAGGTAAGCTTGCTTGATGCCATTGGCTTTGCGGGGGATCTTACCGTATATGGCCAGCGCGAAAATGTATTACTGATAAGAAAAGACGCATCGGGTAAAAACGTTACCGTGAAACTGGATCTTACCAAAAAAGCCACCCTAAACTCTCCTTACTTTTATTTGAAGCAGAACGATGTAATTTATGTAGAACCCAACAAAACCAAGGTGCTGAATAACGACAACAACCTTATTAAATACATTACCGCCGGCGCCACCATATTTACTGCCATTGTGCTGGGGATAAGATATTTATAACGGCATCAAATTAGCTTCATTTTTTTAATATAAATCTATGTATATGGAAACTCGCCCGGTAAAAGAAAATGGCAACGCCATTTATAGCTTTCTTTTACAGATTAAATCGCACTGGTATTTGTTCGTGCTCAGCTTTATCATTTTCATGGGGTTGGCATTTGCATATGTAAATTTTGCCACCAAACAATACTTAATTACAAGCACCATATTGCTACAACAGCATCCAACTACGCCAGATGCTGCTTCTCAATATGCAAATGGAGGGGCATCGGGTGTATTTAACGTAAATGATAACATTAAAAACGAGGGAGATGTGCTGCGCTCAAGAAATTTGATGAAAGAGGTGGTGCAGAATATGCACCTGAACATACAATACTTTTATCATAGTGGTTTGTTGGCTACAGAAGCGTATGAAGAAACTCCTTTTATTGTAAATATCGCTAAAGCCAAAGTCGATTCGATAAAATTGAGAAAATATGTGATAGATGTGGTTGACGATAATACGGTAAACATTACCAATGATGATGAAGGCCTTAATTTGAAAGTCCCCTTTGGCAAAGCCGTAAGCCTTCCACAATACAATCTGAAAATATCAAAGCGGCCGGGAGCAGCAACTGTTAAGCAGGAGTTTTCGGTAAATATAATGTCGGAAGACGATGCTGTTTCTGGTTTATTAAGTAACTACGATGCTGAGTTTACAGATAAAGCAACCACAACCGTGGAGTTTACACTGTATTACCCTAACTCTAAAAAGGGGGAAGCCATTCTGCAAAATTTGATGAACCAATACCTTGCCGATAACCTCGCGAATAGGAAACGCAATATAGACAGCACCATTAATTTTGTGAATAACCGTATTGCGGTAGTAGCAGATGAACTTAGCAGTATAGAAAAAAATTACCAGGCTTTCAGAAGTAGCAATAATATAACCGATATTGACGAGCAATCGAAGGTGTTGGTTGGCAACGCCAGTGTTTATGAAGACAGGTATCAGCAACAGCGGGTGCAGCTTTCTATCATTCAAAGCTTGAAAAACAGGCTTAGCAACCCAAGTAATAAAGAAGTGATACCAAGTTCTTTAAGTATCCAAAATACATCGTTTGCAACAGGGCTTGCCCAATACAATAACTTGATAAACGAGCGGGAAAAAAGCAAACTGTCTTATACCGAATCGAACCCCGTGATCCAAAACATCGACCAACAAATACAGTTGGCACGCCGTAACTTATTACAAAGCATTGATAGCTATGCAAGAGAAATTGAACTTACAAGCGCGGGATCTAACACGCAGAATAATATTGTTAATAATAACATTAAGGCTGTGCCTGGCAAACAACGCGCCCTTGGCGATTTTGCGAGGCAGCAAGAGTTAAAACAGCAATTGTATGTGTACCTGCTTCAAAAACGTGAAGAAACCGCCATGGCGAAGGCCGCCGATATGCCGTATTCGCGGGTTGTTGATAACGCAAAAAGTACAAAAACACCTGCAAAACCTATAAAGCCCATCATTTATGTCATGTCGTTCTTCCTTGGTTTTATTGTACCGTTAGGTTATGTAAACTCCAAAAGCATTTTTGCTAAAAAGATAAATTCTGAAGCTGACATTGAGCAGCAAACAGATGTATTGGTCATTGGTAAAATAGGGCATAATAAATCGTCTGATAAATACCTGGTAGACATTAACTCCAGGTCGCCTGTTACCGAAAGTTTCAGAACATTGCGTACCAAGTTGCGCGGGCTGCTCAACAATCAGCAATCAAACGTCATCATGATCACATCCAGTGTGGAAGGCGAGGGGAAAACATTTTTAACCTCTAACCTTGGCAGTACCCTGGCAATGTCTGGTAAAAGTGTGGTACTTGTTGAATTGGACCTGCGCAAGCCTCGTTTATCTGGCTTTCTGGGCATAGACAGTTCACACTTCGGCTTTACCAACTACGTAATGGAAGGACTGCCCGTAAGCAAAATTATAAAGCCAAGTAGGTTTGATGAGAACTGCTTTGTAATATCATCAGGCCCGGTTGTTGCAAACGCCAGCGAGCTTTTGCTTAGCGACAGGCTGCCAGAACTGATAGCCGAGCTGCGTAAACAGTTTGACTTTGTTTTGGTAGACAGTCCGCCGGTGGGCCTGGTGTCTGACGCTTTGGTTATTCAAAAGCATGTTGACATGACAATTTTTGTTTGCAGGCATAACTATACCGACAAGAACCAAATGGAAATACTCAACGACATTAAAACTAAAGATAACGTAGAAAATCTTTACCTGGTTATAAATGACGTCGATTTCTCGGGCAAGGGGTACTCCGGCTATGGCTACGGCATGGGTTACGGGGAAAAGCTGAATTAAACCTGAAGCATTAACATATTATGATAGCCAGTAATATCCTCCTGCGGCAAACAGCTAACGCAACGGGCAGCTTTATAACCCGTTACGTTAACTTTTTGATGTTGTTTTTCCGGTAACTGCATTTTTATTGGTGCCGGTTATACCTGGTACAACCATCATCACCGTGTTGGCGGGGCTTATGTTTTTTGTAATTCCTTTATCTACGCTTAAAGAAAATAAGTACTTGTTTTACCGGGATCTGTTTTACTTTATATGTGTAATAACGGCCATGAGTTTTTGCTCACAGTTTATAAACCTGGTTACTAACTTAAAGCTGATAAAACCGCTTATATTGATTAATCATAACGATTTTACAAAAACCTTTTACCGTAAATCGCACCTTACACAAACGCTGCCTTTATTGGTTGGGTTTGTGATATATGCTTACGTAAAGTATTTCTCTACCGATAAAATAATCGACTACATATATTGGGGCCTGCGGTTATTATGTTTGTATGGCTTATATGAGTTTTGCTTTTACATGCTAACCGGCCAAAACGGCGATTTTATGGTTAACCGCACCTTTGGAGAAGGCGAAAAATCTGCGTCGCTGTTTCAAACGGTGAACCTCGGCGGTATCAGCATGATGCGTTTTAAAAGTTATACGGGCGAACCATCCATGTTTGTATTCACGGTATTCCCGTTTTGGGCATTAACCTTTGGGCTAAACCGAACCTTTGATAAATATTTGCTGCTTGGCTGCCTCATTTTAACATTCTCTACCACAGCATACGCATGTATGATATTGTTCGGATGTTTCTGGATCATCTACCGCAGGGAATTTCAACTATTTTATTACCTGTGCATAGCTATAGTAGCTTTGTGCTTTGTGCTCCAATTAGACATGTTTCAGCATCTGCTGGACAGTATTTACAATTTCGTATTTGCAGGAAAGCTGGAAGGCAGTGCATCTGCGAGAGACAGGAGCAATGGTTTTGCAACACATTTAGCTTACTGGGCAAGCCTTAACGGTTTTAGCCAGGCATTCGGAATTGGTTTTGGCTATGTTCGCTCAACAGACTTTTTTTCAACTATAATCGTCAACAACGGGCTTGTCGGCCTCATTGTGTTTACCACCTTCGTCCTCAGAAATTTATGGCTTAAAATCCCCGGAGAATTAGTTTCTATTTGTTATAAGGCAGGTTTGTTCCTGGTTTACCTAATCATGATGGCCACGGTGCCCGAGTTTGCCTATCCCTCACTATGGATATACATAGCCCTGGGTTATGTGTTGCAAACTACAACGAAGTCTGCGGCTTACCAGCAGCCGGTTTACAACTATGCTATCCCTAATAAAATGTTAAGCAATGCGTAACCTTTTAAGACTATGGCTCGCAATTTTTGTAGTAAGTTTTTGCTGCAAATGTTACGGGCAGGTACCGCCCGGGCAGTTTGTATGGGGAATAAACGGGCATCCGCTTACACAATTGGCCTATTATCAAAATATTGATGACCAAATTGACCGGCTAAATGACTTAAAGCTTAAAAGTTACCGGTTTGATGTTTTGTTGGATAGTAATGGTTATGCCAAAAAGGAACAATTGTTTAATCAATTATTGGGCAAGCTAAAGGCTAATCGAATAACTGCACTGCCGGTGCTGATGCAAAGCGGTTTAAAAGGACTGGATAACAACGCGGTATACCAAAAAAGTTATAAGCAAGGGCAAAACTTTGCAGTGCGTTACGTAAAGTACCTATCGGTGGTTGAGGTTAACAATGAGGCTGATAACAAAATGATGGTTCCCGGCGATCCAAGCGGCACAAAGAAAAGTGACTACAATTTGGAAAAATCGCAAAGGATAATAGCCGCCATAAAAGGATTTATTGACGGGCTTAAATCGGCAAAACCGGCCATCAAAGTCACGCTTTCGGTTAGTTATATTCACTATTATTATCTGCAGCTGCTTAAAGATAATAACGTTAACTACGATATTATTGGCTGCCACTGGTACTCAAACATGGGGCCGATAGGCGCTGCAAAGCCACATGGAGATGATGTATTAGCGGAGTTTAAAAAGAGATTTAACAAGCCTGTATGGGTAACAGAGTTTAACCACTCCAAAGGAACCGGTAAGGTTGATTTTGCCAAACAAAACCAATACATTACTGAAAGCATACCAGATATGGTTTCCCGGGGCGTTACAGGCTTGTTTATATATGAACTTTACGACCAGCCGGCACTAAAAGAAAAAGACGCGAATGAGGCTTATTACGGATTAGTATTTAAAGACTATTCTGGAAAATTCGTTACAAAAGATGCCTACAGGGGCTATCGGCAAATCATTGAAAGTTCGGCCAGCCGGAAATAAATCAACGCACAATTCTCAAGCTATTTTATCGCCCGTTTTTACGGCGTTAAAAGTATGCGCGCGCTTACAGTCTTCGCGGACCATTATATCAAAACCTGTTTATTAAACCAATATATAACTATGAAAATAGCAATTGTACATGACAACCTTGTGTGTAAAGGAGGCGCTGAACAAGTAGCCCTTAGTTTTCATAATGCTTTTCCGGAAGCGCCCGTTTACACGTTAAGTTACGATTTGCAAAACACTTATCCGGAGTTTAAAGATTGCGACGTAAGAACCAGCTGGTTTGGAAAATTTATCCGCAGCGAAAAAAACTGTAAAAGATTTTACTTCCCCCTGGGCATTATTGCCATGCAGCAATTAGATGTAAGTGGGTATGATATTGTATTGCAATCTACCACACATTGTGCTAAATATATCAAAACCAGCCCCAGCACGCTCATTATCACCTATTGCCATAACCCCTTTCGCCTGGTTTGGAGTTCTGAGTCCTACGAAAAAGTGCTTAAATCTGGCTTTGTGAAAAAAATTATTTACAACAGTGTGATAGGTTTTTTAAAGGGCCTTGATAAAGGTTTTGCCGACAAAACTAACTGGTTTATAACGAACTCTAAGGAAGTGTTGCCGAGGATAAAGGCAGCATATCAACCCAAGAACGAGGTGGTAATTATTAACCCATCAGTTAAGTGCAGTAATTTTTTTCTCTCCGGAAAAAAGGGCGAATATTTTTTGGTCGTATCGCGGTTTGAGACTTATAAAAAAGTTGACCTTGTGATAGACGCTTTTAAAGGCATGCCTGAGAAGAAATTGGTTATTGTTGGCAAAGGGTCTCGCGAGGAAGCTATCAAGAAAAATTCTGGCCCTAATGTTACCTTTTTAAGCGGTTTAAACAGCGAAGAACTGGCAAGGGTGTACGCAAATTGTAAAGCCTTTATTTTCCCTCAACTGGAAGATTACGGCATAACACCGCTTGAAGCAAACGCTTCCGGCCGCCCGGTGATTGCCTACGGAAAGGGTGGGGTGTTGGAAACTATGATACCTTACGAAGGGGATTCGTTAAAGGCAACCGCTGTATTTTTCGATGAACAAACTAAAGAGTCGCTTACTGCTGCCGTTAAAACGTTTGAAACCCTGAATTTTGACCCTAACTTTATACGCAGTCATGCCGAATCATTTGATGAAAGCGCATTTGTGTCGAAGATAAGGCAATTTGTTATCAGGAAATATGCTTTGTCTAACGGTGTTCCAGCAGAGGTGGTTGAAACCCTAACGCCAAAAGCCGTAGTTGCATGAGAATCCTCATTACAAACACCTATTATTTCCCGGCATTTGTAGGCGGAGCCGAAATTTCGGTAAAGCTGCTTGCTGAAGGGCTGTTTGCAGCAGGCAATACCGTTTACGTTCTCACAACCGGTTTACAAAATAAAATTTACAGGGTAAACGGCGTAATAGTAATCAGTATAAAGCAGCAAAATATTTTCAATAGCTATGATAGGCAAAAGCATTCGCAAGTAAGCAAAGTGCTTTGGCACTTGTTCGATTCCTTCAACTTTTCATACCATAACAAAATAAAAGCGATACTTAAACGGATAGCGCCGGAAATTGTACACACCAATAGCATCCAGGGGTTTTCGCCGTATTTATGGCGTACTATAAAATCGCTTAACCTACCGTTGGTGCACTCCATGCGCGATTATTATATGCTTTGCCACAAATGCAATATGTATAATAATGGTAACTGCCGGTCGCTATGCGCACCTTGCGGGCTTACAAATTCTGTTAAAAAGCGTTTTTTTAAATACCCCGATTACTTTATTGGTATCAGCAATTTTATTTTAAAAAAGTATAGCGCCTTTAGCTTAGAAGTGTTTGAAAACAGCAGTGTTATTTACAACGCAGTTGATACCAGCGAGTCCTCGCTAAAAATTAACTCGCTATCAGCTAAGGTTGTATTTGGTTACATAGGCCGTATTGATGTGGATAAAGGTGTTGAGTACCTGGTAGACGAGCTGATGCTGTTGCAGCCTGAATTAAAGTGCAACATTAAACTGGTATTTGCCGGTAAAGGTGATGCCAAATTTATCAACACACTCAAAGTTAAGCTGGCAGGCATTGAGTTTGAATTCCTGGGGGTGGCAAAACCCTCAGATTTCTACAGCAGTATTGATATTTTGATAGTCCCCGCATTATGGAACGAGCCATTCGGGCGTATTGTTATAGAGTCTTTGTCACATATGGTTCCAGTGCTTCAATCAGACAGAGGCGGCTTAAAAGAGCTTTACAGTGCAGATAGTTCGTGGATTTTTTCGCCATGGCAGGGGCAATTACTGGCGCAGATAACTCACATTTTAAACAATAGAAATGAACTGACAGAAAAGAAGCTAAGCTGTTTAAAAGAAGCCGATAAGTTTTCTGTAGACAAATATATTGATAAGCATCGCGCTTTATACAAATTCATTACTGCCTTTAAGGCACCGCAACAAAGAGAAACCCCGGCGCAGGTTGTTTAGCCTGGCCTTGCAAGCAAAAAGCATATTTACTTAAATGGAGACTACACTAAAAAAGCCCATTATACAAACCGATAAAAAGTTAGTGGCCAGTGGCATTGTTTGGACTTTACTTCAGATGGCTATTAACCAGGCATTCGCATTCGGGCTCAAATTAATTCTCGCTAAATTATTGTTCCCGAGCCAGTTTGGGCTTGTTGGTATGGCTGTGATTTTTACCGGTTTTGTGCAGGTGCTGAACGATTTGGGCGTTGGTGGGGCATTGGTGCAAAGAAAAGCCGAAGACCTGCGCAACGAACATTTTCACACAGCTTTTTGGGTGGGCGTAATTTGGTCGGTATTGCTGTACATTATTATGAGTTTGGGTGTTGCCCGGCTTGCAGCGGCTTTTTATCACGAGCCAATGTTAATCCAGATAATCCCGGTGTTGAGCCTCGGTATTCTCTTCAGCCCTGTTAACCTGGTGCATAAGGCGCAGTTAACAAAGCAAATGAACTTTAAAAAGCTGGCATTTATCGACAACGCATCTAACATAGCTGCCGGTGTAATTGCTTTTATCATGGCCCTAATGGGAGCAGGCGTGTGGTCGCTGGTGTTTAACTCCGTGGCCATGGTACTATTTGCAATGCCACTGTTTTTTAATGCTACTAAATGGAAACCAGCTTTCATTATCGAAAAACAGGCGTTTAAAGATGTATTTGGCTTTGGTGTTTATACCACCGGCTCAAATATACTTAACTACATGTATAACAATATAGATTACCTTTTAATAGGTAAGTTATTAGGGGCTTCATCGTTAGGTATTTACACGCTAGCATTTGTGTTGACTGATACTTTCAGAGGCAGGTTAATGACAGTAATAAACAGCGTAATGTACCCTATCTATGGTAAAAAGCAGGGTGAGCCGACGGCTTTAAAGCGTTATTACCTAAAGGTTATACTTTTCAACTGCCTGTTTATCTTCCCCATCATGGTTTATTTCATTGTGTCGGGCGAGCAATTCGTAGTCGGAATATTCGGCGCAAAATGGGCCCAAACCGTGGCCCCGTTACGCATACTATCCCTGTCGGTAATGTTACATATACTGGTTAGCGGCAACACGGCATTACTACGGGGGCTGGGCAAACCGGGTTTAGAAATGAAACAGCAAATATTAAAGGCACTCATTTTTTTACCCTCATTGGCAATAGGCATTTATTATTATGGCATAACCGGCGCCGCCTGGGCAATTTTACTTAACAAGGTTGTAGTAGTTTTATTTGCACAGTACACCTTTAATTACCTAATTCCCATTAAAATAACCTTTACCGAATTTCTTATTGCTATAAAAGCCCCGGTTATTGCCGCATTAATTACCACCGTGGTGGCCTTGTTTTTTAAGTGGGCGGATATAAACTACCTTATTGTAGGTATTCTCACCTGCATTTGCTATGGGCTACTTATATGGGCCTTTATGAAAGACGAACTTACTTCTTTATATAAAAGCTTAAGAAAAAGCTAATCATAATAATCAGAACAAAAATGGTATCGGTGATTATCCCTTGTTTTAACTGCGAGAGTTTTATTGAACGCGCTGTGAATAGCGTTATTGTCCAAAGCCTTAAAGTGGCCGAGATAATTCTTGTTGACAACAATTCAACTGATAACACTTTCCCGGCTTTATTAGCGCAGCAGTGCAGGTTTCCCGGTTTGGTAAAGGTTTTTAAAGAACCCAAAAGAGGTGCGCCTGCGGCCCGGAACTGCGGGTTGCAAAATGCAACCGGCGAATGGATTCAATTTTTGGATGCTGATGATGAGTTACTTCCTGAGAAAATACAAAACCAGCTAAAAATAGCGGAACAAACTAACGCCGATGTGATTGCCGGCGAATGCCTGCTTTTTTACAACGGTGGACAAACAAGGGTTAAAAGACATACAGATAGCAATATTTGGAGAGGGCTGATAACTTCTAACCTCGGAATAACCAGTTCAAATTTATGGCGTAGAAGTTCGTTATTAGAAATTAAGGGATGGGACGAAAACCTAAGTTCCTCGCAGGAGTATGATTTGCTTTTTAGGCTGTTAAAAAGTAAAAGCCTTATATCTGTCGATAAATCGTTGAATACGATAATACATTTTTCATCTAATTCGGTATCAAAAACAACGGATAAAGAAAAATTAAAAAGGATCATTAACAATCGTATACAATTGCGGCTGCGTATAAAAAACGAACTAAGATATCGCGGCTTACTTACGCCGGAACTTTATGCGGCCATTGATAATTATATCTATACAGAGATTATCAACAATTATACAAGCTTTCCGGAATATGCAAACAGCCTGCTTCAGCAATACAATCTGCGTATTGGGCTTTTCAAAAAAATGCGGTTCAAAGCTAAATTGTTTTTAATGCAACTAAAACAGGCATCTTAATCATCAAAACATCCATTTATCTTATGTCTATGACCCCGAAATTTGTTTCGATAATCATTCCTACATATAAAGATTGGGCCAGACTATCGTTATGCCTCCAATCTTTAGCAAATCAAACCTATGATGCCAACTTCTTTGAAATTATTGTAGTAAATAATTACACATCAGACAGAATTCCGGATGATTACTTCATTCCCAAAAATTGTAAAATAATTGTTGAAGGCCAGCCGGGGTCTTACGTGGCGCGTAACGCAGGCATTAAAGCATCTGTTGGCGAAATCCTTGGCTTTACAGACTCTGATTGCATACCCGACGAAGACTGGATAAGCAATGCGGTGCAAGCTTTTGAAAGCGATGGAAATTTTACCCGAATTGCCGGTAAGATAAGATTATACTATAAATCTGACAGGCTTACCAATGCGGAGCTTTACGAAACGGTATACGCATTTAACCAGGATATTTATGTTGAGCAAGATGGCACCGGCGTAACAGCCAATATGTTTTCGTTCAGGAAGGTCTTTGATGACGTTGGCATGTTTAGGGAAGACCTTTTATCGGGCGGCGATTATGAGTGGGCGGTAAGGGCACGCAACGCCAATTACAACATACAGTATTCAGACAAAGTTATTGTAAGCCACCCCGCAAGGCACCACCTATCTGAACTGGTGAAAAAGGCTAAACGAATTGGAGGGGGGCAGGCTAATTTCAGTAAAGTATCAGAAGGCTTTTTTCAGTCGGCGCTAAAATTACTTTATGACCTTCGGCCACCCATCAGGAGTATCCCGCTTATCATATTGAAAGGAAAAAAAATGCACTTAGCACAAAAGCTATTGGTGTTTTATATTCGATACTACCTTTCTGTTGTCACTGCACGCGAAAAATTCATGGTCAGCCTGGGAAAATCTGCCCGGCGCGAATGATACCTATCGACTTATTATTTATCACTTTATATATAACAACTATGAAAATTGCAGTTATTGGTACAGGCTATGTAGGCCTTGTTACAGGAACTTGTTTGGCAGAAACCGGCAACAACGTTACCTGTGTAGACATCAATCAACAAAAGGTTGAAATGCTACAAAAAGGAGAATCTCCAATTTATGAACCGGGCCTTCAAACTTTACTACACCGTAATATTGCAGAGGGAAGGCTAAATTTCACTTCCAATTTGGCTGAAGCTATTGATGATGCAGCGGTAATATTTTTGGCATTGCCAACCCCTCCGGGTGGCGATGGCTCTGCCGATCTTAGCTATGTGCTCGGTGCTTCTCGTGATATCGCTTTAATTATTTCTTCTTACAAAGTAATTGTTACCAAATCAACTGTGCCTGTGGGTACCGCAGATAAGGTAAAAGCCATCTTTCAACAATATTCAGATGTGGAGGTTGCTGTAGTATCTAACCCCGAATTTTTACGCGAAGGTGTGGCTATTGAAGATTTTATGAAGCCCGACCGTATTGTAATTGGCACGACGGATGAGCGGGCAAAAAAATTACTGACTGAACTTTATATGCCATACGTGCGCCAGGGCAACCCTATTGTATTTATGGATGAACGGTCATCTGAACTAACCAAGTATGCCGCAAATTCCTTTTTGGCAACAAAAATTTCTTTTATGAATGAGGTAGCTAACCTGTGCGAAAGGGTTGGGGCAAATGTTGATATGGTGAGGCTTGGCATTGGTGCCGATGAACGCATAGGTAAAAGATTTTTGTTCTCGGGTATTGGTTATGGGGGTAGTTGCTTTCCTAAAGACGTGCAAGCATTGGCAAAATCTGCAGAAGAGAACATTTATGATTTTAAGATATTGAATGCTGTAATGGCAGTGAATGCAATACAAAAAACGGTGCTGGTTGATAAACTCAAAAAACACTACAATGGCCAATTAATGGGGAAGACCTTTGCCTTATGGGGATTAGCCTTTAAGCCGGAGACCGACGATATCCGCGAAGCACCGGCTTTGGAAATAATTGGCGAATTATTAAACCAGGGCGCAAACGTTGTAGCATACGACCCTGAAGCTATGAGCAATGTAAAAGCTTTACTTGGCAATAAAATAGCCTATGCCAACAATCAATATGACGCCTTAGACGGGGCGGATGCCTTGCTGATACTTACGGAATGGAGTGTGTTTAGAAACCCGGATTTTGATAAGGTAAACGCTTTGCTAAAAAGCAAAACAATTTTTGATGGCAGGAATTTGTTCGGCCTGGAACAAATGGCAGGCCATGGTTTTTACTACAACAGCGTAGGCCGTAAAGCAATTGGCGTGTTTAAGCCCGAAATCGCTCTTTAAACGCGTAACCAAGTCTCACTTTTTGTATTCGTTAAAAATTGGCCGGGAAATGCCGCTGGTTACAATACACAAAATTTATTTAGTTCCATCCACTCATGAAAACACGCTATTTGTATTTGGTTTATTTGGCAATGTCTGTTATTGATATATTGATAACTAATTTCTCATTTATTGCAGCATTTAACCACAATAGTTTTGGAATAAACAATTTTACAAGCCAATTAATTGTTGCTAACTACCTTTGGATATTTACAGCAATTTACTTTGGCTTATACAATCGTAAATTTCTACATAGCCGCCACAATAGCTTTACGCTAACGCTGAAAAGTTTTGCGCTTTTTGCCATCTTGTTCACTCCTTACATTCTAATCTCAAAAGGGCCAGGCAATGCGTTTAGCTCAACAATGGTGTTTTATATCATCATGTTGTTTTGTATGGTAATAAACAGTTACCTGTATTTCCTTTCCGAATCGCTTTTTAAAAAGCATTTTAAAATTGCCCGCTCTGTGGCAGTTATTGGCAACAACCATATGGCATTAAAGCTGGCGAGCTTTTTTAAGGAACAGGATAGCCATTTTGCTTTCGAAGGTTTTCTTGATCAGGATAGCGCATCATACCTGGATAGCAACGGATGCGTTCTGCCGTCAATTATCAGCCAGATCAAATCAGCCTCTGCAAGCGGGATCAAAGAAATTTATTTAGCTCTATCACCGGATAGGGTATATGAGTATGATCTGCTTCAACGTGAAGCCGAAAAGGAGTGCCTTCGTTTAAAATTAATACCAGACATGTCAGCATCCCTCATTAATCATTTAAAGGTGAGTTATATGGGAGAATTTGCGGTATTGAGCCATCGCGAGGAGCCGTTGGAGGAAATAGGTAACAGGGTTAAAAAGCGAGTGTTTGACATCGTTTTTAGCGCTTTAGTTATAGTGTTTTTATTGAGTTGGCTGTATCTTATTATAGGGTTGCTAATAAAATTGCAAAGCCCCGGGCCAATTTTGTTTAAGCAATTAAGAAGCGGTAAGGACAATAAAAATTTCCTATGCTATAAGTTTAGGAGCATGAAGATGAATGCCGGCGAACGCCAGGCTACTAAAGACGATGAGCGCATAACTAAAATTGGGAGGTTTTTACGAAAGACAAGCATAGATGAGCTGCCGCAGTTTTTAAACGTTTTTTTAGGCGAGATGAGCGTGGTAGGGCCAAGGCCACACATCCTGACGCATACTAACGAGTATAGCAAAATTATTAACCAGTATATGGTTAGGCATTTTTTAAAGTCGGGGATTACCGGCTGGGCGCAGGTAAGGGGGTTTAGAGGCGAAACCAAAGACCCTGCGCTAATGAAAAAACGTGTTGAACATGATATATGGTATTTAGAAAACTGGTCGATGTCTTTAGACCTTAAAATAGTTTTCATGACCGTTTTCCAGGTGCTGAAAGGTGACAAGAATGCGTATTAGCACAGAAGTAATAACTAATTATTAACCGTTAATTTTTAAAACATGTTATCTGAAAAAATAAAAAAGGCAGTATACGGCGATAGGCAGCCCGCAATATTGGTTATTGGAGATCTGATGATCGATCATTACATACACGGTAAAGCCAAAAGGTTATCGCCCGAAGCGCCGGTACCGGTGGTCGCCTTCAAATCAGAAGATTTTACCCTGGGCGGCGCTGGTAACGTTGTTCAAAATTTAGTATCGCTTGGGGCGGAGGTGGCGGTTTGCGGCGCTGTTGGTAATGATGCGGCCGCAGCCCAGTTACTTGATATTTTGGATACTGAGGGTGTAAACACCGACACCATTGTAAAAGAAACGGATAGGACAACTACCGTTAAAACAAGGATACTGGTAGATGGGCACCAGTTGGCCAGACTTGATAAAGAATGCGTGCATAACCTTAGCACAACTGCAGAGGATAGCCTGGTGGACAAATTATCGTTATTGATAGAGGAAACTGATGTAGTGGTGTTATCAGATTATAACAAAGGGTTTTTATCGACAGACTTAACCCGGAGGATAATAATGATAGCCAAAAGCTTTGGCAAAAAGGTAATCATAGACCCCAAGGGAACTAACTATCTGAAATATAGCGGCGCTTACATTATAAAACCCAACAGAAGCGAATTGGCGGTTGCCGCCAAGCTTGACAAGGTGGAGACTGGCGAAGACTTGCAAGTTGCTGCTAATATTATTATTGAACAGACAGAGGCTGAAAATTTGGTTGTTACTTTATCTGAAGAGGGCATAATAATTTTTAGTAACGGTGTGTCAACCATACTACCCGTAAAGGCTTCAGAAGTGTATGACGTTACCGGTGCAGGTGATACGGTTTTGGCAACGATAGCTTATTTTATTGCCTTAGGAATAGGCGTTGTTGATGCATGCGAGATTGCCAACCATGCTGCTGCTATAGTTATACGCCAAATAGGTAGCTCAACCACCACAATAAACAAAATTATTTCGGAAATTGAAAACCAGGCGCACAAATTGCAACCCGTAAACTAAATGATGATGGTAACAGAAGAACTTAACAGCCACCTTACCACAATAAAGGATCTGATAGAAAATACAACATTTCAAATAGAACAAAGCTGCGAACTTATACAGCAAGTTATTAAAAACAACCATAAAATTTACCTCGCCGGAAATGGTGGCAGCGCCGCCGATGCGCAGCACATAGCCGCTGAAATGACCGGCAGGTTTGTGAAAGAAAGAAAACCATTGCCCGGCCTGGCATTAACAACCGACACTTCTGCTTTAACAGCTATTGCAAACGACTATGGTTACGAATATGTCTTCGCCAGGCAATTAGAAGCCTTTGCACAACCGGGCGACCTTTTTATAGGCATATCTACCAGCGGTAATAGCCCATCTATTATAAATGCGTTAAACATTGCCAAAACAAGCGGTTGTAAAACAATTGGCCTAACCGGGCGGGGTGGGGGGGAAATGAACCACATGTGTGATATTAACATTGTAGTGCCCGCCGAGGTTACTGCAAGAGTGCAGGAAATGCACATTTTAATTGGCCATATTTTGTGTAAAGCCGTTGACGACCTGTTTGCTTAACACGCGCATACCAATATTAACGCAAATGAGTATCGAAACAATAGAATATCTCCAAAATAAGCTTTTCCACTCATCTGATTTTGGGCCTGCTGTGCAAAACTGGAAACTCAATAATGAAAAGTTGGTGTTCACCAATGGCGTTTTCGACATACTGCATATTGGCCATGTAAGTTACCTGGCGAAAGCCCGGCAGCTTGGAGATAAATTGGTTATAGGCCTTAATGCAGATGCATCCGTAAAGCGGTTGAAAGGCAATGACAGGCCGATTAATAACCAGTACAACAGGGCTTTATTACTTGCCGCTTTGTTTTTTGTTGATGCAGTAGTGATTTTTGAGGAAGACACGCCTCACCAAATAATTTGTTCTATCCTCCCTGACGTACTGGTTAAGGGAGCTGATTATGCCATTGAGAATATTGTTGGCGCCGCGGAGGTTTTGGCAAACGGCGGAACCGTACAAACCATTAAATTCATTGATGGGCACTCTTCTACCTCCCTTATTGAAAAGATGAAAGCAAGATAAGCCTTCTTGCCAAAGCAATGCGCCGCCTACTTACGCTAATAAATTACCATTTACAAATTTTAGATAGCATGACGGAAATAAATTACAAATTTAGCCCCAATGTTTCCCCCCAAAAAATAAGGGTTATCAAAACAGCGGATAAAATACTTTCCGGTTTGTTTAAAAAAACAAAAAACACAACTACTCCTATACAAGCAATTAAAGAGGTAACAATTGTGCAATTTGCCCATATTGGCGATTTAATATTAATGCTTCCGGCGTTAAAAAAGTTAAAAGCTATTTCTCACTATAAAATTAATCTGGTCGTAAACAGCCAAAATTTTGCTATTGCCAGTAAACTGAAGTTTGTTGATTCGGTCGCAGTAGCCGACGCCCCCTGGTTTGCACGAGGCAAAAAAGTTAGTGTTTTGAATTTTATAAAACAGTTGAGGAAGATAGATACCGATTTAATTTTTGATATTAGGGGCGACCTGCGAAATAACCTGTTCATTAAATTTTTCACACGTCATAAGGTATTTACCGGCTATGATGTAGGTGGGGGCGGCGCTTTGTTAGACGAAGTTTTCCCATTTGACCACAATGGTCACGGTACAGGTTTTTTGGATCCCTTATTTGAATATCTACATTTGCCGCATATTGATATTTCGGCATGTTGGGATGCTGATGATCTGGCTTGTGAAGCGGTGCGCAATCACAACTTTCCCGCAAACTTTATGGTTATGCATTTAGGTGCAGGCGCCCAGTCGAGGCGTTGGCCGGTACAGAACTTTATTGAAACTCTAAAGGTTGTAAGTGCTGATATACCTGTTTATGTACTAGGTACCAAAGAGGATGCAACTGCAGAGGAAATTCAGACAATTTCCATGATGCCTAATGTGGTGAATTGTATCGGCGCTTACTCTATTCCTCAGTCGATATTTATCTTAAAAAAATCGATCTTGTTCATGGGGCTGGAGTCGGGCTTTTCGCACATAGCATCCATGCTCCGCAAAAAATCCTTCATTTTGTTTAGCGGTACATCTAATCTCAATGTTTGGAAACCCTACAGTTTTAGCGAAGGGCAAGTTACCCTACTAAACCATGTTGTGCCCTGTAACCAGGTAACCGGGTGCGGCAAGTTTGTTTGCGAAGACAATATTTGCTTAAAACATATATCCCCGTTTGAAGTAAGCAGGCTTATACAGCTATACCTTCAAAACACTGCGTTCTTTGTATAACAAGGCAAGGCTTTCCGGATATTAATATCAATAACCAACTAACACTAATATAAACTTAAACTAAGCTGAGGCTATCCCGTAATGGGATGGCCTTTTTTTATGTTCTGCTTCCCCGGGGCAGATATAAAACAAAATAAAGCCACCCGCGCAAATGTGGATGGCTTATTATTATTAGGCAGTATGTAGGGTGAATTTAATTAGGTTTTACGGCGACTATTTTACGTACCGAGTTGTTCTCCTCATCGGCAATGTATACCGATGTACCGTTTACGCATACACCGGACGGGCCGTGAAATTGCGCGGTGATGATATCGCCATCGGTATGCCCTGGCGTAGTAATTTTGGCCAAGAGTGTTTGCTGGCCGTCTGTTGCAAAGTGGGCCACTGTATTATTGTTATAAGTTAAAAACAGATTTATAATGTGCGAAGGATTCAGTTCCTTGTCTAACTTGGCAACCGCTACATCGGTTATCGACAAAGCTTTATTTTGTTGTGTAAAGTAAGTACTCACCTGTCCTTTTTTGCTGATACGGCGAATAGTTTGCCCCCAATTATTATTAGACCCGTCTCCATCTATAACCCATAAAAAGCCATCAGAAGCAAGCCTTATGTTAGTAGGATAACTAAAATGCGCATTTTCGCCGGTGCCATCTTTTAATCCAAATGTTGCAATTTTACCGGCTAATGGCACAACCGTGCCATCTTGGCTAACTTTCAATATTCTACTGTTGCCCGTATCGGCAATGTAGAGTGTTCCGTCGCTTGCTATTGCTAAATCCTGGGCCGAATTGGTGTACGCGTTAATTTTAACCGTGCTTACTTTACCGCCCGGGCTTATTTTGGCAATCTTATTTTCGCCTGTTAACATTACGTAAACGTTACCCTCCTGGTCCAATTTTATACCCGTCGGTTTTTTAACGTCATTTAATAACATCGTAATTCTTCCCAAGGCATCAAGTTTAAATACCTTTCCTTCCGCGGCTGAGGTAATATATTTTGTTCCATCAGTAGTAGTGCATATCCTGAATGGATGAGGTAGCACATTTAAGCCCTTTGCGGATGTGAAAACAAATAAATGTGGATTTTTTAATACGTCTACGGCCGGTAAGCCGCTTGTATCGCTCAACGAATTGGGATATACCGGTGGGTCTAATTTACAACTTTGCATACTTAGCAGGCAGGAAGTTATGCCTATGTAAAGAAATGTTTTGAAAGGTGTTCTATGCATGGTTAATGATTCTTTAATATCTGTTTCAATGGCTTTACTACATTATTTATTAAAGCTATTGATACTTTATTATTAAAGGATTACACTAAAACAGGTTGCCCTTTTTGCGTGAATTAATTCACAGATCCACACTTTTTTTTACACTTGTGCACAGGTAATTGAATAGAGGTTTTATGCCGCTTTTAGCGTCTTGGTCATCGGGGAATCAATCACATGTATTTTTTCATGCCGGCTTATTTGTTCACCTATTACATTTAGATCTGAAAGCGAAATATGAAAGCTGCTGTAGGATAATAAACGGTATTTCTTTTCGCCGTGTTTTTGTAAGGTGCCAATCCAGGTATTAGCCTTATAGATATAAAAATAAGTTATAGATGACTTTTTAAACCTAACATTAAGGTCAAGTTTTTCGTTTTTAATTGCGCAGGTAATGTTAAAGTTTTCCATATCGATTGAGTATGCTTAAATTTAAGCACTTTCTTCCAAACGCTCCCTGCAAACCGACGTTAGCAACGTTCATTGTGGCTTTATTTGTATAAGTTTCACAACTAATCACACGTCAGTTAAGGTAAATTTAATAAGCCGAGTTTAAGCGTTGTGAAGGCGAAATAGGAATTTCTCTCCGTTGCAGCCTTGCTATAATAACGTCTTTAAGTTCTTGGCAGGGGTCCAATACCGCCATGAACGACCATTTCCGGTCGTCTTTTATTACTATATAGGTTAACCCATGGCATTTTAGCTGGTATATTTCTACTTTATTATTTTGGATAATTTGATAAACCCGGAAAGGTAATTTAATTCCAAAATAGTTTACCGTTACCCGGTATGGTTTCAAAGCCGTCATTTTACTAATTTACAAACCGCTGTATTAATTAAGAGCCGTTTGAGGTAACACTCTTGTATACAACATTCGTGTATTTAGACACTATTATTCCACTTTTTTCCCGCTAACAGCTTTTTTGAGCCGGTTTGCCGTGGTTAGTTTTTTAGCAAAAAAGAAGCGGCAAAATTCCGGTATTTATTCGTTTCTGATGGGATCATCTGCGGAAAGCCTCATGTTGGCACTTTTTTGAGGCAAACCCTGCCAATTATCGAAAACATCACAATAAACAACCAATATTGTTTTTGTGGTTGTATTAATTATTAAATATATAAAACAATAATAAATTTGTTATAATATTTTTTGCTTTTGCGCCCTCTAATTTTAATTATTTCAAAAATAAATTAATCCTTAACGACATTTGCTTTGTAATAGCCGTTAAGAGGGTTAACTATTGACTAATAAAACATAAGAATTATGCTTAAAACAATTTCACAAAAAGCGTCTCTACTTGCCTGCTTTGTTGCTGTAGCCTTCGCTTCATGCAAAAAAGAACTTGATGCTGAACCTGTTGCTGATACCTCGGCTTTTGTTCAAAAGCCGGTAGATTTAATGCTTGCTACCACCTCTCCGGTATCTAAATTATCCGGAAGCACACTGGCGCTTGGCATCAACGGCCATATGGGCGATGCGCCTTATTTGGCAACTTCGCCAACCAAGCAAATCCAGATGCTTAAAGATAGGGGAATGACTTGGTACAGACTTAACGTACAAACCAAATCTGATGGCAGCGCTTCTTCATCAGTATTATTGGATGCCCTGCAAGTAGCTGCTACCAACGGAGGTGTGAAAATATTGCCGATGCTTTATTTACGGACTTTGGATTATACTGATTCTCAGTCCGAATCGTATCAAAAAGGCAAAGCATTAGGCGGTAATTTTGCTGCTAAATATGGCAGGTATTTTACTTATTATAACCTCGGGAACGATTTGGAGCTACCCTTGTTAATGTCTAAAAAAACAGGGCAAAGCCAAAATGATTATTATCGTGATAAGTTTACCGTGGTTGCCGCTTACCTGAAAGGTATGGATGAGGGTATAAAAGCAAAAGACCCGGGTGCCAAAACAATGATTTCTGCCGGCTGGCTGCATTACGGCTTTTTGAGGATGTGCGACTGGTATGGCGTTAAGTTTGATGTAGTGGCATACAACTGGTATTCTGATATGGAAGGGGCGGCAGCCAAAGGCCCAAATATTCCGGATATTACTTTAAAACTGTCGTCGTTGTTTCCAACTAAGCCAATTTGGTTTACCGAATTTAACTATAGGTATAAAGCTACGAGCCTGACTAATGAAGCAGACCAAAACACATTCGTAACAAAATTCATCGCAAAATGCAAAGCTAACCCACAAGTAAAGGTGGCAATGGTTTATGAACTGTTCGATGAGCCTTACAAAAGTACCCAGGAAGGCGCCTACGGTATACTTAAATGGGCTATACCTTATACCCAGCACATTGACAAAGCACTATCAAAAACTCTTTTGTCAAACCTGGTTAAATAATCAATAGAAGTGACGGCACTACCAAAACAATTCCAGTGCCGGAAAGCATGGCAATCCCTTGCTTTCGGCATTTTTTATTTATTGCACAGTAGTTGCCCAATAAATACACACACTTCTCAAATTAATATACGTAAAGTAAACACCTGTTATTACGGAAGAAAAAAGCTGTTAATTAGCAATATTGAGAGTAGTCGTCAATAGTAAATTAATTAGGGAAAGCCTCCAAACTGCGATAGTGAGGAGGCTTTTACTTTTCATCAATCTCCTTATTTGAAGTACTTAATCTTTGTATTGATAAGATTGTTAACTTAGGCCAACCTATACCTTAATCAGTATACTATAATGAATAACTCTTTTACTGAAATTCCACAGTCCACTATTCCTGTTTCGAATAATAAATTTTCACGTTTAATGCTAATTCAATTTTTATATTTAAAACTAAGGAAAATATAAAACGTATTATTACATTATATTACCATAAGGTGTATAATGGATTACCGCTGCCTTTACATACCATTAACCTAACCATTTTAGTAGCTTTGATTAATATCATTCTTGCCGACGACCAAAATATCGTTAGAAACGGTATAAAAGCTTTGTTGAACCAGGTTCCCGGCTACGAAATAGTAGGCGAGGCCCAAGATGGGCTACAGGTATTAAAGCTCTTAAATGAGGGTATAAACACCACTATGGTACTTACTGACATTGGCATGCCGGGAATGGGGGGATTGGAACTTATTGAAAATTTAGGTAAAACCTACCCAAACGTTAAATCGATTGTGTTGAGCACATATGATAATGAGCAATTTATAATAAAAGCCTTTAAAGCAGGAGCAGCAGGGTACCTGCTGAAAAGCATAACCGCCGAAGAACTGATTTTTGCCATAAACCATGTGTCGCAAAGAAACCAGTACTTATGTTCGCAATTGTCGACAAAGTTTTTAGGCAGGCTGCTTACTTTTCCGGAACAAGTATTTAACATAGCTAAGCACGGCATGGAATTCTCAGAAAAAGAATTGGAAGTGCTGGCTTTAATAGCTGACGGCTATACCAACCAGGAAATTGCAGATAAAACGTATTCGGGCAAAAGAACGGTTGAAGGGTACAGGCAGGGCCTTATTGAAAAAACAGGAACACGTAATACTGCCGCTTTGGTTAGGTTTGCATTGCAGAACGGGATAATAAATTGAATAAGTGAGCTCGGCGATTTTTAAGGCAAAAAGTAGTTTACTATCGTTCTATTTGTTTTATGATCTGCGGTGGTTAAAATATAAACTCGGGTTTATGATGAGGCCTCACAAAATATCGATCGAATAGTGTTTAATTCAATGGGCTTGGAAAGAAACGTTTCGACCAAAGGATTTGAAATAGATTTTAGTAAGTCGCTTCGGCAAATGGAAGATGACAATAAGTAAATTTTGATTTTGTTTTCAGGATCAAGATCGAGTTGGCGAAATGTATCTAAAAATTCCCAGCCACCCATCATCGGCATATTCAAATCAAGGAAAATGTAATCGGGAAGAAGGGATGGATCGTTTATGCTAATGTAGAGTAATTTGTTAATTGCTGCATCGCCATTATTAAATAATTCAATATCAAGTTCTCCGAGAACCTGCTTTAGCCCCATTTTAACAATAACGCTGTCGAGTTCCAAGTCATCCACAATAAAAATTTTCGATGGGCGCTTGTTGACTAATACCTTGGGTAAATGTATTTTGAAATCATAATCAATTGCGTTGCCTATGGCGGTTATTACAACACTATTAAGGTTTTTGGTTTTAAGCCAATTATGTACAGTGCGGGTGTTAACCATCAGCTTCCGGGCTATCTCATCAATAAGGCAACCGTTTTTGGCCAAAATGTTGGCAACTATTTGTCCGTAGTGTCTATCCATTTGCATTGAGTTAACTACATTAAATTAATTTTAATATTGCGAGCCGGATTGTCACCCGGCAAATAGGCAAAAGTTATTAATTTCTTGTGTTGGTGCCAGAGAAATACTTTGACCAGCTTGTTTGCGGCGGAACTTCGGGAAACAACAAGTCGTGTATCTCAAATTTTCCTTCCAGCCATTCCCGGGCGTCGGTAGCTGTTCTCCATTCCGTATTTTCAAATTTCTCTCTTAAGTTTTGCGGAAAAGTTAAATACGTTTCATCTATCCAATATTGAGACCGGCGCATACCAATTACTTCCAGCATGATCATGATCTGTTTAAAATTATCCACCCCTAATGCACTTACCGGTTGGCATGTTTCCAAATTCTTTTGTAACAAGTGAATTGCCTCCGTTATCTCATGATTGTTTCTGATCATCTCTTTAAGAATTTGATAAATATGTATAAATAGGATAAGGACTATAATGCGAACGACAAACAGCTTAAAAAAGCGGGAGAAATTTGACTTTTTTACCGTTGGTTAAATTAAGCAATTAATTTTAAAGAAAATCCTAAAAATGATTATTTTGAGAAGGCTGCAATATTTTGACATAATTGCGCCGTTATTGTGCTACTCGCTGTTAAACTGGATGCGACTTCTCTTAAAGGTTACATTTTTAACTAATTGGTATTGATAGCATAAGCATTGGCATGAAGATACTAAAGCGACTAAAATTTATGTATCCCAGCCAGCACTTTATCAACCTTGTTTCTAATTTCATTGATGCACTTGAAGCTATACAGGAATAATATTGATGGTGGTTTAAAGGAGGCACGGAAATTCGGGCCGTATGGGAGATGACCTGATAGCAAACCATATTATTTTAGACTATACTGGCTTTGACCAATTGAGGCTCATGCTAACCGGCAATTTAGTAACAGTTGTATTTTATCGAGTTTAATAATACTGCCGGTATTGAAGGGGGCAGTTCTGGTTGATATATTTCGCGACAAATAAATTGTGCCGTTCTCGCCTGCTTTTATCCCGTAAGTATTAGGTACGTTAGGTTGCCTGGATACATTTCCGCCCTGGCTAATTTTGTATATTAACCCGCCCGCATTAGGCGCCGATACATACATGCTACCAACAGTGGCGCTGCAAATGCGGTAGGGGCTCTGCAGTTTGGAAAGCCCGTTGGAATTTACGCGCGATACCAGGGTGCTTACCTTATACAAATTACCTATGGAATTAATGCTGAAGTTCTGCCGGGCAAAACCTTCGCGTTCCGTTTCCGGAATGATGAGGTCCTTTTTACAGGTTTGAAATATAATAAAGAACAGGCAAATGGCCATAAACTTCAATGCAAAGGTTGAAACTGCTTTCATATCAGGTATAATGGTAAAAGTAGATTATGATTTACAGAACTGCAACGCCTTACCTCAACACTATCTTCCTGATGGCATCAGCCCTTGCATCCGAGAAATAAATGGTGCTTTCGTCTTTGCTCAGGGTGAGGTATTGGGCATTTACATCGGCTTTAAAACCAACGCCATCCCGGCTGTCCGAATAAGTAGCGTTAGGGCCGGCAATAACGCTGAGTTTTCCGTTATCAATACGTTTAATGTAACCGTTATCCGCTACGTATAATGTTCTGCTGTCCTTATTAGCAACAATGCAGGTAATGTTGCTAAATGTAAGATTCGGGAAGATAACCGACCCTGTATTGCTTTTAGTGTGCTTATACAACTTGCCTTTATAGCAAAAGTAAATAACTCCGTTGTGACCTGGAAACAGCGCGGGGAAAGTATAATAGCCTGGCTCATCGGGCAAATACTTATTGGTGAATACAATGGGTTGGTAATTAAAGGTGAGATCTGAATTTTTTGCTGTTACTTTTTGTATCGTATTGCCCGATATAGACCAGAAGGCATTGGAATAAGGGTCTTTTACCATATCTCTTTGATCGTAGAACTGGCTGCCAAATCCACCAAGCAATGCGCCTTCGGGTTTAAAAATGAGCACCCGGGTTGTTGGTTCCAGATAATCGTCGTCAATGGTAAAAACTACTCCGTTATTATCAATACCCACATATTTTGGCGAATGCAGCCAGTAAACAGGGTTGGTTAAATCATGATTTGGCACCCCAAATGATGAAACGCTGCCGGTTGGGCTTACTTTTCTAATAATATCGTTATCGGTATCAGCAACGTAAATAGTGCCATCATCCATCAGTTGCATGCCAAATGGATTACTGAACCGTGCATTTTCAGCCGTACCATTTATCAGCGTAGACCCTGATTTGTATGGCCGGCCAGCAACGGTAAATACCGAATTAATGGGCACCCCGGATGCAGCCATTGCATTTACTGACAAATCATTCCGTTCTATATTTAACTTGTGTTCATAAGCGGCGTCTTTTTTGCAACTTGTTGACCCCGCAATCATAAGCAGCAAGGCTGCGATAGTAATTTTACTTTTCATGGTTTAATTATTGATTAAGTAAATTTAATTTAATGCAATCTTGTTAAGGGGTAATTGCTTACTCATTTTAGGGTACAACCCGTGCCGGTAGTAAAGGCAATAAGAGATCAAACTTCAAATCAGCTCGCCCAAAGAGTGTTACCAATATTGAAAGAAACTTTATTTTATTAGCCGAGCTTATAGTGATACTGCCCTTTAGTAATTGTAAAAAGGTTTCGCAGAATGAAACAGATGCCGGCCTTGTAAAGGACAAAGAATTATTGTTGGCTACGGCTTCCGTTTTGAGTAAGTAAACTTAATTTAAGCAACGAACGAAGCATATTATATTCTGTTGTTTATGGGAAGCTTATCACATAATTATACTTATTATATAAATATATATAAATTTGCAAGTGCTGAAGGGCAGGGGAGCTCTTTAGTCAATAGTGAACTCTTCGGATACAATCTGAGGAGTTTTTTACTTTGTAGCGGAAACAATTACTGTCTAATGACGTATAAGAACATAGCTTTTGATTAAACCACCCCTTCCGGCCCCGGTAAAATTACCGGGGTTTTTTATCAGATCAGCTACTAAATAACAAAAGGCATCCGTTTTCACAGATGCCTTAAAAAGTATGCAAATATTGATGTTAAGTTATTTGGCTTTTACCATTAAAACGTATTGGCAAAGTGCACCACCGGCAGAGCCCGATAGGTTTCCACCCAAGGTTACTGTACCTGCTGTATAATCTTTTTTATAAAGATTCATAGATGCCAGCTTTGGGTCGTTTATGCCCAGCTTATCTGTCGTTTTAGTAAACCCTTGCAACCATGTTGGCAGTTTGCTTGCACGAGGGTCGTAAGCTATACAAATGGTAGCCGGGGCAGAAAGGTTAAACGATACAAATTGATTTAATGTACTTACCTTAGCGTCATTGGCTGTCTTAATCAACTGCGCATTAATCAAGAAGCTTGGAGCCGATTTTATTTGATATGTCCTGTCGTTATAGTATGTAGCGCCTACTGTTAGTTTGGCAAGTTGAGGTTTATCGCTCGTATAACCTACCACGTTGGTAAGCAATTCGGTTACCACCGGTATTGATGTTACAGGATTGCCGGCACCAGTATTTTTAAAAGTTTCTGCTGCCAGTTTATTTATCCATTTGGTATAAGGGGTAGCCCATTTAGCCAAACCGTAGTGTTGCTCATCCCCGTTTTTATAAGGTTCATCAAACAACTCATAAACTAATACCGCTTTAACCGTGGGGTTAGCTTTGCATTTTGAAATAAAGTTTCTTAAGAAACTGTTCTGATCAGTTTCCAGCGTGCTTAGGTTGCCGGGCCTTAAATTGGTTTCGGTGATCCAAATGGGTTTGCCCGGAAACAAGCTGTTTAATGTGGCTGTGATATCGCTGATTTTAAGGGATGGCGACCTTGCAATAGCTGCCTCCATATCTGAATACCAGTGATAAGCAAGTACATCAAATTTAACGCCGTAGTTTTCGCAGAACTTAATAAAGCCCCAGTGTACCCAGCCTGCCGATATCATGGTTTGTGCATCCACATCGTTTGCGTGGATACCATCATTCATGCCTTTTAGGTAAGCTGCCGTTACACGAAGTTTGGTTTGGTCATAATCTTCTGTTACGCGGCCGTCCTTACCCGACAAAATAGATTTAACGTCCAGGTCGTTACCCATATCGTAAAACTTAAACACCGAAGCATACTTTGCCGCAAAGTTACCTCCAAGCGTTTTACCTTTTTGGTAAGCAGCTGTTTCCGAATCGCTGTAACTAAGGGTCCTGGGGCTTAACATGGGCAGCAAAGTCACTTTTCCGGCAACTGCAGCATCAACAAGCGGCTGCAAAACCTTTGGAACTGTACAAGTACCATCGCTTGTAGATAAAATGTTAATTCGGTAAATGCCCATTCCCATTTTCTTGATCATTTCAATTTGAGCGGAAGCAGGGATATCTAAGTAAGCGATATCGCCGAGTGGGTGGCCGTTTACCCCTAACGTGAAAGAAGGGGATAAAATTGAAGATGCTGCAACCGAGGTAGTAGCCAACATAGTTGAAGACAGCGCAGGTGCTTGGGATGATTGCGGTTCTTCTTGGATTAACGCATCTTTTTTACATGATGCGAAAGTTAAGCCAATAGCACATGCCAGTGCCATTAAACTTTTAGGGTAGTTTTTAATCATTGAGGTGTGTAATTAATCAATAGTTTCGGTTTGTACGTAATGATTAATTACAGGGTTTGATTTTTTTCAAAATTTGAAAAAATCAACGAGGTAACGCCAGCCTTTATAGGCGCTCGCTATTGAAGATTGGTTATTATGCCGCTTCAAAAATTGCTTTAAGCCGCTCTGTCGTCATAGGTTTGGTTATAAAATCCTCTACCAGAGAATTGGATTGTGATCTGTTTATGTCCTCAATGTATACCGATGAAGAAAGCATATAAATGTGGATGATGCCTGCTTGGTAAATTTTAAGGCGTTCAAATTCCTCAAGAAATTGCCAGCCATCCATCTTCGGCATGTTTATATCTAAAAATATATAATTGGGCAGCAGGGCAGGTTGAAGGCTTGCCAGCGTGCCTAATCTCTCAATTGCCCTCTCGCCATTGCTTATCAAATCAATTACGGCATTTTTTACAACGTTATTGATCAGCTTTTTACAGATGAAACTATCTAATGACCTATCGTCGATCACCCAGATTTTGGTTGGGTTGGTATAAGACATTCTGAGTTAAATTAGTTTTTTTAAATTTACCTATAAAAGAAATTTAAAACATCAGCACGGCATTTGTGTCCCTGTGAATGTACAATTTCACAATATGCGAGCAGCACAATGCCAAATTGTTAAAAACAAACCTATCAAAGCCTCGATCTTAAATGGCTTAACTTACGCTTTATCGTTAATATAAGAAGAAACCTTTAAAATGGTTAAATGGACTTAACTGATTTTAAGGATATTGTATTTATCTGTAATTTTAAAAATATACTCAAATTCTGTGGTATTGTTTACTATGAAAATCAAAGTTTCCTGGAAATTTTTCTGATGGCTGAATTGGCATCAGCCAGAAAAATGCCACTTGATGTAATCGCAATTCCGCTTGGCCCCGACAAAATTGCCTGGTCCGCCGGTCCGTCCTGGTAGCCAGGTTCACGATATGGCATAATGGTAGTCTCAACCTTAGCGGAGCTTAAGTGGCTTATTTTGTATTCGAATTGACCTTCGTTGGTAACGTTGTGCGTTATCAGGAAAAAATTCTCCTTTGATGCTGGCTCAAAATTTTTATCCTTTTTCGCCGGAGCAAAATCAATCATACCTGTTTGCACACCAAGTTTGGTAATTTTATAAAAGGTTGTTACCGTACCATCAAGAGTTATCTTCCGTAACGACTTTCCAAAAATAAGTGTCTTAGGGTCGGCATCTAAAACCCATAACGTATTATCAGCGGCGTAACGGATATTGGATGCATATACAAAACGGGCGTTACCTCCTTTTCCATCAGTATCGCCAGCAATACCGGTTTTTCCGGCTAAAATGCTTGCAACCCCATTTTTGGTCACTTTTACAATTCTGCGGTTGCCCTGGTCGGTAATATAAAGTGTACTATCAGGGCCTATGGCTACATCCGACGGTTTGTTTAACCCTATGCTTACCTGTACAGTCGTTTTCTTCCCATTTTTATCAATTTTTACTATTTTGTTTTCAGCATAAACTGCTACATATACGGTGCCTTGCTCACCGGCTTTTATGCCTATAAGGTTACTTTGCCATGGAAAAGTGGCTAAATCAGACACTACCGCCGTATTGGTAATCTTATACACTTTGCCGGCCACTGCAGATGTGGCGTAAAGTGTATTATCGGCTGCCTTGCAAAGTCTGAACACGTTATCAAGTGCCGGGTAGCCCTGAAAAAAGGTACTAACCTCGTACAAATCAGCAACTGAGGCAGCGCTTAATTTATTTTTTGCTACGGCATTTTTTTCGATTTTGTTTGGTAGCAATTTTTCATTTTTCTGGCAGCTCTGCAACGCGGTTAACGTAAATATAAAAGCGGCTATCACCTTTAAATTTTTACGGGCATTGGCCCGGGCAAGGTTGTAATCTTTTTTCATATTGGTTAATATTGATTGGCCAAATGTAATTTATAACTAACAATTGCACCAGCGTTGAAAACTGAATGTCCTGAAAACGTATAAATTAGAAAATTGCGGTACACCAAAAAAATGTCCTCGCCGTTTAAAATATTTTTTCCAATGCCAAGCCGTATGTGAAATTAAGATTATCGCTTAGGGAGATATTCATCTTATTGTGGTTAAGCGATGTGGTGAGTCTTATCCATTTACGTAACTTGATGCCGGGAGCAGAGGTATAGCGAATAAAATATTAGCGTCGGTTGAATTGCTTTGCAGAAAAGTGGCTACCATTTAACTTTAATATTAACGTCGGCTGAATGGTGTTTTTATATATTTTATTAACCTAAACGGAATTTTATATTTATTTGATTATTTTAATTAATTAATAAAACATTATTTATTTTCATAAGTTATCTAAAAACAATCACATCTTGTAACTTCAATGCGGTGCATCAAGCGATGCCATATTCTCCGGTCCTTGTGAATTAAAAAAATGATTATCATTTTAAGGAGATATTATATGTATTTACATTATACAAAACTGCAAATCCAGCTATCCAAACAGTTTTTAAAGCAAGTTTTTAAACAGTTAAAGGCAACCTTAATCAAATCAAGCGGCGATTTAAATTACTTATGCAGGCAGTTATATGTATAGCAGGCCGCTTGGCGCAACTTATACAAGGGGCCATAAACTATTAACACCACGGCATGGCTGGCCTGAGGCTGCGTAAGAAATATTTACGAGCCAACACTTCTAATACATACAACCCGGTACTTTCCCACAAGCCATTATTCTTTCCCGCTCCTAAAAGGGTTGTAAAAAAGCAAAACATGGCAAATTGCCATACAAGATAATAACGCTTGTTGTTCTTTATCAGATCAGTTAATCAAGTAAAAAAGCGCCTCCATGGGCGTTTGGAGCCGCTTTTTTGATTTTCAATAACATTTTTTAGGAGATGGGGAAATGAATAAATTATTATTTGCCATAGGGTTTCTTTTAAGTTGTAATGCCCTATTAGCTCAAACAACAATTACCGGGACAGTTACAGCGCAAGACGATAAGGGCCCATTGCCGGGCGTGAGTGTACGGGTGCTTAATGGGCAGGCCGGCGCCATAACAGATGTAAGCGGGCATTACAGGCTACAGGTACCAGCCGGTGCCACAACGCTGGTATTCTCATACATTGGCTTCGCTACACAACAAGTTCCGATAAACAGCCGCACAGTTATTAATGTGGCCTTAGAAACCGGCAACCGGCAACTTGGCGAAGTAGTGGTTACTGCCTTAGGTATATCGCGCCAGCAAAAATCACTTGGTTACGCGGCGCAGCAAATAAGGGGCGAAAACCTTACCATGACACGGCAGCAGGACGTGAATACTGCTTTGGCGGGCAAGGTTTCCGGTGTGCAGGTGCTTGGCGGCTCGGGCGCAAGGTTCGGCGCATCAACAATTCGTATAAGAGGTATCAATTCCCTGCAGGGCGGCAACCCTATATACGTAGTAAACGGAGTAGTTACCGACCCCAATGCGGTTAACAACGACGATATTGAATCTTTAACCGTACTTAAAGGGCCGGCCGCAACCGCTCTATACGGCCAGCGGGCCTCTGAAGGGGCTGTGGTTATTACTTTAAAGAGAGCCGCCAACAAAGGGATAGGCATCTCCATCAATCAAACCACAACGCTTGAACGGGTTTATACTTTACCCAATTACCAAAACGAATACGGCGGGGGCACAAGCCAGGAGTGGAATATATATAACTACGAGCCGGGCGACCCACAGTATTTAAGCGGTTTTAACAATGTTAAATATTACGATTATGGCGTAGATGAAAGCTGGGGGCCACGCATGGATGGTACGCTCTATGCACCTTGGTATTTTTGGGACCCAAGCAACCCGGAGTTTGGTCAATTAAAGCCGTTTACATCCCAGCCAAACAACATACGAGATTTTTATAATACGGGCGTTACCGTAAATAACAATGTTGCCTTTGCCAAAGCGGGCGATAATTATAACGCGCGCGTATCATACACCAACCTCATCCGTACAGGCGTTAGCCCTAACACCAAGCAGAACCGCGACATATTGAGCGTAAACGGCGAATTGAAAATTACGCCTAAACTCACCGTCAGCACCAACATTAACATCTTCCAGGAAAGGTTGTTTAACGTGCCGTTGGAGGGATACGGTTCGCAAACCAGCGGTTCTTTTAACCAATGGTTTCACCGGGACCTGGAGATAGATAAACTCAAAAATTACCGCCGCCCGGATGGGACCTATACCACCTGGAATATTATTGGTCCGACTAATTTGGCGCCGCATTATTGGGATAACCCGTATGTTGAAGCCTATGTAAACACAGCCGAAGCGCACAACAACCGAGTGTATGGCAATCTTACCGCAGCTTATAACATCCGAAAAGATTTAAAGTTATCAGTAATTGCCCGGGGCGATTACCTTAACCGCGATAATAGCAGCAGAGTGGGCTCCTACACTTTAAACCCCGATTTTTATGGGGAAAGCACTTACCAGTATAAGGAATATGATTACGTGGCGTCGCTGGAGTATGACCATAACTTGTTTAAAGATTTATCCTTTAGGGCTGGTGTTTACGGCGAATCGAGACATGATGTGGCGAGGTATTTAACCAGCAGCACCAGCGGCGGGCTTGCCGTGCCCGAGCTTTATACGGTTGGTAATTCTTTAGACAGGCCAAACACAACCAGCTTCCTTAGCGAAAAAATAGTTAACAGCGTTTATGGGTACGCTTCGTTTGGGTTTAAACAATATTTGTATTTAGACATTAACCTGCGTAACGACTGGTCGTCTGCGCTGCCCAGCAATAACAACTCTTACTTATATGGCGGTGCCTCAACATCCTTTGTATTTACCGAATCTGGCCTTATCCCGCAAAATAACTTTCTCACCTTTGGTAAACTCAGGGCGTCAATTGCGCGCGTGGGGTCGGATATTGAGCCTTACCAAACAGGGCAAACTTATAACTTAAGTACAGTGCCTTATGGCAGCAGCCCGGTACAATTTGTACCCAGCCGCTTGCCTAATGCCAATTTAAAGCCTACTTTATCCACCTCGTATGAATTGGGTACCGAATTAAGGTTTATAAAAGGTGACCGTATACGATTTGATTTTAACTACTATCACCGCAATTCTCAAAACCAGATACTTCCGTTGCCCGTAAATGGCACGACCGGCTATTCAACCGTTGTTATTAATGCAGGCTCTATTATTAACCATGGTATCGAAATTTCCTTGGGAGGTACGGCGGTTAAAACAGCCAAGGTTACTTACGATGCCAGTTTAAACATTGCTTTCAACCGAAATAAGGTAGCATCGTTATACCCCGATTTTAATGTGCTGCGTTCTTCGCCGGAGGGCGGCGGCGGTGCCACACTATCGGGTTACCAGGCAGCAGGGGCAACTGGTTTCGGCTTTGTGGGTTCACCCTCGTTCTCGGTTAACAGCGTGGTAGGGCAGCCTTACGGGCAGTTAATAGGTTCGGGCTTTAGCAGGAACGCCAGCGGGCAAATTATTGTAGATGCGGATGGCTTCCCTCTACAGGCAGATAATGTAAATCTTGGCAGTATATTGCCAAAATATACTGGCGGTTTTACCAATAGCGTCACTTACAAAGGCTTCAATTTCGGCTTTTCTATCGATTTTCAATACGGCGGCAAGTTTATATCGGTTACGCAGCAAAACTTGGCCGGATCGGGGCTGGCGCTTGCAACTGTAGGTAATAACGAAAATGGCGTTCCGCGCCGTGACGACCCGGCGGCGGGTGGCGGTACCTTGGTAAAAGGCGTACATGAGGACGGAACCCTTAATACTACATACGTAAACACGCGCGAACTTTACGAAAGCTATTACAGCACTATCTGGGAAAAATGGACCTATGATGCTACCTACGTTAAATTGCGCGAGGTAAGCATTGGTTATATATTACCCAAAAAAATGGTTCGGCCGCATACCTATCCAGGCAGCCAAGTTCTCTATCGTAGCACAAAACCCCTGGTTAATATATGCTAAGGCCGACGGGTTAGACCCCTCGCAGTTGCAAACCTCGTTTTATGAAGGCGGCCAGTTACCCGCTACACGTTCCATTGGTTTTAATTTAAATGTAAGCTTTTAAAAGTTTCAACTTATGAAAAGTATATATAAAATAGTGGTGGCGGTGTCACTTATCATTACATCTTCACTATCCTGTAAAAAAATAACAAACGATATTAATGTCAACCCAAACCAGCCAACTAATCTATCTACCGGCTTTGCGTTAACCAGTGCCATACAATTTTTGGGAGGCACCAGCGGCGGCTTGGCAACAACCAATGTAAACAGCGCGGCAGGGGAGTTGTATGCACAGTACCTGTCGGAAACGTTTTATACCAACGAATCGAGGTTTTCTTTAAGGCAGTACGATTACCAGGGCTATTATACCGGGCCTTTGCTTGATTTGCAGCAGGTGATCAATTTCAATACGGATGCCGCCACAAAGAACCTTGCAACCACTATAAGCTTCGGTTCTAACGCCAACCAGATAGCCGCCGCCCGTATTTTAAAGGCCTTTATATTTTTAACCATTACCGACAGGTGGGGAGATATCCCGTATTCGCAGGCGCTGCAAGGCAATTCTAACTTGAATCCTGTGCTCGATCCTCAAAAAGATATTTATACTTCGCTTTTTAAAGAACTGACGGAAGCGCAGGCGCAATTCGACGGCGGCGCCACACTTACCAACGACATCCTTTTTAATGGCGACAACGGCAAATGGAAGAGATGGGCAAATTCTTTAAGGGCTATAATGGCTTTGCGCCTGACACAGGCTGACCCAGCAACGGGCCAATCAGAATTCCAGAAAGCTGTTGCTGATGGTTTGATGGCTTCGAACGATGATAATGCTACATTCCCTTACCTTAACGAGCTGAATAACGAAAACCCTTATTTTAACAACTACAGGTCGAGATATGACTATTCGGTAAGCAGTACACTTACGAACCTACTTGCAGGATATAATGACCCACGCTTACCGGTGTATGCAGCCCCAACGGCGGCCGGCACTTATGTGGGTTTGCCTTACGGTATCACCGGTGGCGACCTTAATAATTATGAAATAGGCAACCGTAGCAACCCGGGCAATGTTTCGCAAATAGGGGCAGCGTTTAGCAGCCAAAACTCGCCCAGCGTGTGGACTTCCTACGCACAGGTAATGTTTACCATGGCCGAAGCCGCGCATCGGGGCTGGATACCCGGCGGCGACGTAGCAACTGCTGATTACTACAACCTCGGAATAACCGCATCTATGGAGCAGAACGGAATAACGGCCGAGGTAGCCGCCTATGCTGCCCAGCCACAAGTGGTTTATACGCCGGCAAATGCTTTAGAACAAATAATTACCCAAAAGTGGCTTGCCATGTATATGGGCAACGGTTGGGAGGCATGGGCAGAATACCGCCGTACCGGTTTCCCGAAATTGTTAGACCCCGTGCCAACGGCCTTAACGCCGGATAAGCGTATTCCTTTAAGGCAGCAGTACCCCCAAACCGAGCATGACCTTAACCTTGAAAATTATAATGCAGCGATAGCCCGGCAAGGGCCCGACCTGCAAACAACGCCGGTTTGGTGGGATAAGTAGCCTGCTAATAAACTGGTTTCAATTTGTTACAACTTAAAGGACAAGAACTGATGGGTAAAATTTTGATTGTGGAAGACCATGCTGTGGTTCGGGCAGGTATAAGCCACATCTTGGAGCAAGAGGCGGGGCTGGAAATTGCCGGATTAGCGGACAATGGCAGGCGAGCCCTGGAAATGGTTAAAAACGGCCTCAGCCCTGATATAGTGCTTTGTGATATGCACCTTGGTGACATGACCGGTATAGAGGTTGCACAGGCGTTGCAGTTGCAGTTGCCGCAGGTCGGTGTAATTATGCTGACAATAGAGGCCAGCGAAAAATATCTTACGGAAGCTTTTCAGGCAGGCGCAAAAGGTTATGTACTAAAGGGAGCCGATAACGATGAACTGGTTTATGCCATCCGTAAAGTGCTCCAAGGCAAAAATGTGGTTTGTACCGGGTTGGCCGGTAAGTTTAAGGAACTGTTGCTGCACAAAAAGCAAATGCCACCGCAACCTACTGCTATAGATTTGTCAGAGCGGGAATTGGAGGTGTTGAACCTGCTGGCGATTGGGCTGACTAATGTTGAGGTGGCCGACCGCCTGTTCACCAGTAAGCGTACGGTAGAAGGGCATCGGCTATCGCTGCTAAAAAAAATAGGGGCCCGCAACGGACTGGAGCTGATAAGGCGGGCCATGCTATTTGGATTACTAACAGATACGGAAGAAGTATAGCGAGGATGAAAGAAATGACATTAGCCGAAGAGGCCGCAAATGTACTCGCCGTGAGCCTGGACGGGCGTGCCACTGTGGCCGGCGGCGATGGCCATGTGATTATAACGCTTAACCGGGAGGATTTTAAACGCCATCTTGGTGATGTGTTACAGCATGCATCCATCATTGTTGAGCGGGCATTTCCAAGCCGCGCAGAAGATATTTACTTACTGATAAGGGATAAAGAAGGCGCCCGGCAACAGCAACTTTGTTTACGGCGTACATCTGAGAATTGATAAACCAGCAGTTTAATTCAAATTATAGCTTATGAAGATAAACGGCTGTTGAAGCTAATTAGCCGAACAAGAAAAGTTCGGCTTGCCTTATGTATCGGGTTATTTTTTGGGATTTTAACCGTCGGCTTGGCATGAATTTGATAGTAGGCCATGAAAAGGCTTTACGGTATATTCCACCGTGCCCCATGGAATATACCGTATAGTAACTAAGCTTTGGAATTGGATCCCGGAGGAGTTGACTCTCCACCATAACCGCCATTCGCGTTTATGTCGTTTGCAGATTCCTCCTCCTCTTCCTTGGTCAGGTCGTCGTCGCCATCGTTGGTGTCATCCTCCGTAACGCTACTATCAGTATCTGCGCCTGTTTCGCTTTCGTCATTAGGATAATCATCCTGATCGCCGATGCTATAATCCTGAGAATTTACAGATTCCGGCATAATTGGCTCATCGGTGATTTGGCCGCCTGTTTTGTTTTGTGGGTTGCTCATATTGGTATCCATAATTAAAAGTTTTATTGTTTTGGAAGAACCGGAATCCAAAAGCAATGTTTCAGCTTTTTATATTTCAGGTAGTCCACCTGCTATATGGCGTAAAAACCACGAAATTAATTTATTTAATTAGTAGTTAATGAAACTATTTTGTGAACTTAACACTTTTAGGAATATCGAAAGATCTTTACAAAAAAACATATGCCTAATCATCTCCACCTTGGCCAGGATCAGATACTGGCTATTTTGTCATCTTCGGGAAACGCAACCGCGATTTATGCCAACAGCGACCTCCACATTCAATTTGTAAGCGATGCTATGCTTGCTTTCTGGGGAAAAGGACGCGATATTATCGGACAGCCGCTGGAAGACGGAGTGCCCGAACTGCGTGGCCAGCCATTTGCTGATATGCTGCGGGGAGTTCTGAGCACCGGCGTAGCCAATACCGGCAATGCTACGCCTGCCGAAACACTGATACAGGGCCGCCTGCAAACCCGTTACTATGCTTACGCCTTTCAACCGGTGAAAGATGCTGCCGGTAACACCTACGCCGTGTTACATACCGCCGCAGACGTAACCGATAATGTACTAGGCGCTGAGGCAATTCGCCAGGCCGATGATCAGCTACAAGCGCTGGAGAGGGAACGGTCGTTAAACGAGGAACTTGCCGCTACCAACGAGGAGTTGAACCAAACCAATGATGAACTTATTAATACACAGGAAACATTACTGTTACTGAACGATGAACTCGAACGGCGTGTAATCACCCGTACCAGTGAGCTCTCGGAGAGTGAATCGCGTTTTAGGGCGATGGCCGAAGGATCGGGAATTCTTATTGCAGTAAGCGATGAACACCGTAATGCCATTTACTTTAACAAAGCCTGGCTAAATTTCACCGGCAAATCAATGCCCTGCCTTCTGGGTTTCGGCTGGAGCGGCCTGATACACCCGGACGACCATGACCGTTATATACGTATATACACATCGGCCTTCAATAAACGGCAGGATTTTAATACAGAATTTCGGATAAAAGACCATAGGGGAACTTATCGCTGGCTGCTGGTTAACGGTGTGCCCCGGTTACTGCCCAATGGGACTTTTATTGGTTATGTAAGTTCCTGCACGGATATTACCGAATTAAAAGAAGTAGAACAGCGGAAGGACGATTTTATCAGCATTGCCAGCCATGAACTAAAAACGCCGTTAACCAGCCTGAAGGCCTCGTTACAACTCATGGAACGGTTGCAGGAACAGGCTTCGCCACCTCTTCTGGTCCGCCTCATCGATCAGTGCAGCCGCAGCATGGTGAAGATTACTACACTTATAGAGAACTTACTCAATACTTCCCGCACACAAGAAAGCCAATTGCATTTACATAAAAGTGCGTTTAGTATCGATGAAATGCTTAACAACTGCTGTAACCACATTCGGCTGGGGGGCGTTCACGAATTGATAGTAGAGGGCATTACGGAGCTTATGATTTTTGGCGACGAGCAACGTTTAGATCAGGTTGTAGTTAACCTGGTGAACAATGCGGTTAAATATGCACCGAAAAGTAAAGAGATATTTTTAAAGGCTGAAAGGTATGGCGATATGGCCAAGATATCGGTACGGGATACCGGGCCGGGCATTGGGCTGGAAAAACAGCCGCATCTTTTTGAGCGTTATTACCGCGCAGATGAATCGGGGCAGTATTCGGGATTAGGGCTTGGGCTTTATATAAGCGCCGAAATTGTGCGGCGGCACGGCGGCGAAATTGGGGTTGATAGCGAGCCTGGCAATGGCTGTACTTTTTGGTTCACGCTTCCGCTTGCTTAACTCAAACGCCGCTCTGGTGGGCCAACTGCAACAGCACTTCTTTCAGGCGTTTAATATGCCGGTTCATCGCAGCGGCCCGTTGCTGCTGAATTGTTACCAGCGGCTGGTCGCCGCCGTCCTTGGCATGCCCTGCCATTGTGAGCAGTAAATTGTGCCGTTCTTCCAGCATGCGAATGGAAACCCATATGGACGCCTCCCGGGATTCGCCCTGTTGGTCGGCCAAGCGCCTTTCGGTGTAAACGTGGCCGGTATGGCAGCGGTACCGGTGTACCGGGTCGTTTTTTACTGCCCACATGCCACCGCTCCAATCGGGGCAGTTAAAATCACTACGCTTAGGAATCTTTTTTAGTGAATTAATGTCGCTCATCATTTGCTCTGTAAGGCTGGCTTCCATTTGCAGTTCCTCCGGAACCGGCAGCTCGGGCGGCAGTGGGTTAATTAAAAGTTGTTTTATTAAGGCCGGCATTTCGCGAAGCCTGGCCCTGCGGGCCGAACCAATATCGTTAAGCACATTTTGGGGCATATCAGCAAATTCCGCCTCGGCAGGGTCTTGCACAAGGCAAATTCCATTCGTCCGCTTTATTGCCCACATACCTGCTGTGCCATCATCCAATAAGCAGGTAAGGGTAATCCCGATAACCTGTTGCGCCACTCCACCGCTGCCGAACGGAACAGCACATCAATGGGTGGCCTGTAGTTATTTTGGCGGGGGCCCTGGTACACTCGCAAATTGCCACCGCTAAGCATCAGGTGATGATTAGAAGGGGCCAGGTAAACCGCGCCGCGTTCTATGATCAGTCCATCTTCAGCTGTGCGGCAGGCCATAGCAGTTTGCTGTTGCCAGGTGCGTACAATTATTGGTGCGTTAGAATGAGGAGACAGGTGCTGCACCACAACTACCACTGCATTCCAATCGGGCGATAAGCCTGATAGCAAGCGGCCAATGGCAGGGATCCCTCCGGCAGAAGCGCCAATACAACAATGCGGGTGTTAATATCCATCACGTTAATTAAGGCACATATTAAATAATGAGCGGTTACGCAAATAACACCTGCCGGCAACCACGCAACCATGGCTAAGCCATCATTATCAAGCCCGGGCAATGTGAACCTGACCATACGCTGCCCTTTGTCCAGATAATAGTACCGCTGCTCGGCAAGTTCGCCGGCTACCGATGATTTTATCGCTTGTAAGCTTTCGCTGATCATTTTTTCGGCGATCAGGGAGACCTCTATGACGGCTGGTTCCGGGTCGCGGCGTTTACGAAAGTAAAGGCTGATGTTTGGCTTATTCATCATTTTTAATGGGTATAAGCAAATGACCTGGGGATGTTGGATAATTCGATGCCGTTTTCGGGCATTGCCGGCATACGCGAAAGATCTATTTTTAGGTAAGGTTCGGGTATACTGTAACGGACCTCGCCCGTCAAAAAACGCAGGGCTGTCCGCGTTAGCGCAATGGTTAATTTTTCGCCGGGGCAGCGGTGCCCTGTATTAACGTCCCCGCCGCCTTGTGCCAGGAAATCAAACGGCTGGATGGGGTGGCTGCGGAAACGGTCGGGATTGAAACGGTAAGGTTGATCCCAAAGGCGCGGATCATGGTTGGTACCATACATATCAAGCAGTATAAGTGCCCCTTTCGGTATCTGATAGCCCTGCCAGTCGAACGTTAATTTTGCCCTGGCGCCCATAAATGGCGCAAAAGGGTAGAAGCGGCGTACCTCGTCAATAAAGTGAACCTGATCGTCATCAGCATCTGCTGCAAACTTTAAGCGCCAGTAGGGGTTTTCGTGCAGAGCGGTTACCGCGAAAACGATGTACCAGGCAATGGCAACCGTGGGCCTTAAAATATTGATCAGTTCTACTGCGGCTAAACGATCTGGCAGTAATTCTCCCGACGGTTCACGGTGCCGGCTAACCATCCACAAAGCCGATCCGGCCTCCTGTAAATATCGGCAGTTGCGCTCGTCACTTATCATTTTCTGTAGCCAGCGTTGTGCACGCCGGCGTGCACAGCGGCCGCGCCAGTTACGCAACCCGATGGAGCCGAAAGCGTCCACCATCGCCGTGAAGTCGGCAGCACGGGCTTTTTCGTCTTTTACCGGGCAACTTACGCCGGCCCATTTGCACACGGCGGCGCATAGTGCTCCCGCTATTTCATTAAATAACCGGATAGAAGGCTCCCGCTGCCACTGCTCAAAGCGATGGTGGAGCGCACTATTGAATATCCTGCTTAGGCGGCTAATCTGTTCATCTGTCATGAGCGACAAGAACATTGCTTTACGTTGCCGGTGTAATTCACCATCTGTGGTATGCACAGCTTTTTCGCCTGTAAGTGTTTGTTGTACAGTTGGAGGGACAGCACCTTTACGCTGCATCTTTTCCGGGTCGTAAAACATCTTTGCGGCCTCTTCTCCGCGCAGGCAAATGGCCGTAAGTCCGGGCAAGCCAATACAAAATATATCCGATTTTAGTTCATCGCAGGTTTGGCCTATAAACTCGTAGCCTTCCCGGTACAGCCCAAGAAGGCCCGTGAAAATATTTTTTTGAGGTATTTCCATTATTCTTCGCTAAATTTCTCCTTTTCGGGAGGCTGGTTTGCATTTTCACGTATCCGCTTTAGCTGGTCATCGTTGCGTGCACCCTTTACTATAGCCTCTCCTGGTTGCTGCGTTTTTTTCAGTCCTTGTTGTTTTTCCGGTGCCGCGCTGCTTGGCCCGGCCTGGTTTCCATTTTCTTCCATGTTGTCTGTTTTTTTATTATTTATCAGGGTTGGCCATCGCCGCCTGCTGCACCATATACCTGGCCGGTGGCATAGCTGCCGTCATTTGCAGCCAGTTGCACATATATGCCGGCGAGCTCGGCAGGTTGGCCCGGCCTGCCAAGGGGTGTTTTTTCGCCAAAGCTTTTTTGCTTTTCTGGAGTCGCGCCGCCTTCGGCTACTTGCAGCGGAGTCCATATCGGCCCGGGCGCAACGCCGTTTACACGGATGCCTTTAGGCCCCAATTGCTTGGCCAGCGATTTAACCAAATTCATGGTAGCGGCCTTGGTGAGCGCATAATCTACCAGGTCTGCAGAAGGGTCATAGGCCTGTACCGACGTAGTGGCCACAATTGCCGAACCGGGTTTTAAGTATGGCAGGGCTGATCTGATAAGCCAAAACGGGGCGTAAATATTTGTTTTGATGGTCCAATCGAACTGTTCGGTGGTCAAGTCAGCTAAAGAAGGTTGAACACGCTGCCTCGCGGCATTACTCACTAAAATGTCCAGGCCACCCAATTGCCTTGCGGCATCATCTGCCAGCCGTTTGCAAAATGCTTCCTCGCGGAGGTCGCCCGGTATGGCTACTGCCTTGCGGCCGGCTGCTTTTATCAGTTCTACCACTTCACGGGCATCCTCTTCCTCCGCCGGTAAATAATTAATGGCGACATCGGCACCTTCGCGCGCGTAAGCAATGGCAGCAGCACGGCCCATTCCCGAATCGCCTCCGGTAATTAAGGCCTTGCGCCCGGCGAGGCGGCCCGAGCCCTTGTAGCTTTTTTCACCATGGTCTGGCCGTGGCTCCATTTTACTTGCTAAAGCAGGCCAGGGCTGAACTTGCTGCTTAAATGGTGGTTTAGGATATTTGGTAGTGGGGTCTTCCAGTGCAGTTTCAGCATTGGTTATCGGCGAGCCGTCTGTGCTGAGTACCGGTGATATGGCCAGTGTAGCCAGCCCGGTGCCCAATCCGCCAATCATACGGCGTCGGCTTAGTTTGTTATCGTTTTTCATATGTGTTTATTGAAATATTTATACTTCTAATTTATCGCACAGCGCAATAAAATCTTTTTTCAGGTTAGGTAATGTAGGCAGATTAAGGCGCTCTAATTTTTTATCTAACCTCTTAGCAGCTCCAGAGCGTGTATTTTCCAAAAAGTTTTCTTTTATCTCTTTTGCAGAACTATAGCCGTGGAACTTTTTTTTCTTTTTCGGTCTTGTCCTGCATATCCTCCAACGCCTTCTTTTCATCTTCGTTAAGGTCCTTTTTGTTCTTCCGCAAAATCATATCAAAGGCTTTATGGTCTATAAAATGAAGTAGTTCTTTTTTTGCGTCCTTTGCCATAGAGTTTCAATAGTAAAAATCGTAACTAACGGCTCAATAAAACGCTTTATAAAGCCGCTTTGCCATTAAATACTATTTGGTTAAACAGTTAATTGATTATTGTCAGGAAAACAAGCCGCCCTCTTCCTTAGGTTCGGTGCTGGCCTGGTAATTAATATTGTTTTCTGCGATATTGGTAAGCAGTTCGTCGGCCTCTTTTTCCTGTGCCAGTGTTTTTGCTAATATTTCTGCAGCATCGTTGTAACCAAGGGTTTTCGCCAGCGTAACCATACCGCCATAGGTGGCAATCTCGTAATGTTCGGCCTTTTGGCTAGCGAAGATCAAATCAACGTCGCGGTGTGCGCTGCCTTCATCGGTATCATCAATAATATCCTCGCCTTCGCTCACGATGCCAGCCATTGCGGGGCATTTGGTAGGATCGGCAGGTTCGCCAACCATCTCAAAAGATTGTTCTAAACGGGTAACGTGTTCCTGCGTTTGCCGGCAATGTTGCGCAAAGGCGTTTTTCAATTGCGGCGACGTGGCCGCCTCCTGCATTTTGGGAAGGGCCTTTACCAACTTCTGCTCGGCCCAGTAAAGGTCTTCGAGCTGATCCACAAAAAAATCTTTCAGTTTCGAATCTTTTTGAATTGCTGTTTCCATGTGCTTTGGGTTAAAATCTATAGGGACAACAGCAGCCTGCCGACGCAGGTTTCGGTGACAAATACTTGAATTGGCGGTTTTTGTACGTGAATTACCACGTGAAATACGCGTTTGATAAAAGGAGGCTAAGCAAACTACATGGCAGGATTAGCAGTTTGCTATAGGAATGCCAACCATCATGTCCCGGGCTTTCTTTTCCCGGTAGTTTAACAAACTAAAACGCATAGCCTTCCCTTAACTGCTTAACCGCCATTGGGGGCGGTTTTTTTATGAAGTAAATATTTTAAATACATTACTACGGTATGCCGTTGCCGGGTGCCCGCACCGAATAGTTCTAACACTTTTGATTTTGTTGGTAACAAGTGCTCCATTTCGCACCTGATGAGCGGATGGTTGGGCAGGAACTGAAACTTTGTACCAGCCAAGGCCCCCGGTTCCAATTTCAGCAAACTTATAAGCAACCGGCGGCCCTTTGCGTTATGAAGCAGCCATAACGGCGCTGATTTATTTCCAATAGTTTCCATCGATTAATGCTACAGTATTTGAAGGTAACAAACCTGTAGGTATTGCATGTTTCGGGTATTTGCAAAATGGGTAGTTTGCTCCCAGGGATCGCAATTTTCCTGTTAGCAGTTTGGTAATATGCCCTGCCTTTCAAGTAGTTTTTACGGTAATTCCGAAACTATTTATTACACGTGGTCGTATATACTATCATGAGTGAGACTGCAAATACAAAACCTGGCCCGTTATTTTACCTCATCTATACCAGTAAAGCTAAAGCGCGCATGTCGCAGCCTGCGCTTGCGCGTATACTGGAACAATCGCGCAGGAACAATATGCCGAGCCAAATAACCGGGTTATTGCTTTATATGGAAGGGCGATTTTTAGACCGCCTGGAAGGCCGCTTTATTCAGTTGCTGGAAGGCCCCGAGATAGCAGTGCTGGAGATGTATGGCCGAATTGTAGCTGACAGCCGCCATAGTAGCATATTGCTTTTAGAAAGTGGTAGCCTTACATCCCGCAGTTTTGCTGAATGGTCGATGGGTTTCCGTTCAACTAATGAACATAACACATCGCTGTTGGGTTTTTTACAGCTGGATGATACCTTTGCAGCGAACTCTTCGCTTCCGCGGCCGGCTGGCCTATTAGACTATTTTCGGTCTTTTTACGAGATCAATAAAATTGACGGCCTTGCACGATTGGCCGGATAACGTCAAGCCATCCGAAAACTGATATTCTCCTTATTGAATTTTTGTCACGCTGTGCTGAAAATTTTTCATTTAAACTGCATTTTTTTCAGCAGGAAGCAGCATTTAAGCGATTGGCATGGTGGTTGAAATGAGGTTTTTGGTTTAGTTAATTATAAGTTTTAATCATTAAATTATTAAGGAGGACAGACCTATGACACTGGTTAAATTTAATCCCGAAAAACGTAAAAACGGTTCATTACTGCCAGGCTTTAATGACGTATTCGATTCCATCTTTAACGACACATTTTTCAACGATCGCTTAACTTTGCGTGTACCCGCTGCGAATATCAGCGAAAGCGAAAATGATTTTCATGTCGAGCTTGCCGCACCGGGTTTGAAGAAGGAAGACTTTAAACTTAATCTTGACCGCAATGTCCTGAACATTTCTGTAGAGCAGCGCAGTGAGAGTAACGACAACCAAAAGAACTACAGCAAACGCGAATACAGTTACAGTTCGTGGGTACGTTCATTCACTTTGCCTGAAAGCGCAGATGCGGAAAATATTGGGGCAACTTACACTGATGGTATCCTGAAAATCGATATCGCTAAACGTGAGGAAGCCAAAGCGGTGCGCCGCCAAATTGAAATTAAATAACATTTGTAAAAATCACAACAAAGGCCCCCAAAATGGGGCCTTTGTCAATTATAACATATGGAAAGCTCATTTCAATTTGAAACGCCGGGAGGTTTTGAGACTTTTGCCGAACTCGCCATTGGTATTAACCGGGATGCTGCTTATTTATTATTTGATAGCCTGGAAGGGAACAAGACGATAGACAGTAATGCCATTTTACACATCGACTTGATGGAAGCCACGCCGCAAGTACCAGAGAAGATGCTCACGAAAGGTTGTATGCTGGATCAACTTGCCCGAAATATCAGGCTAATCACCCGCGAAGTTTTCAGGCAAAAAAACCTGAAGATTTATGAGATGTAGATATGGTATTGAAATTTATATCCAAAGAAAACCTTTTACCTCAGTATCAACTTCCGTACTGTTGAATACCTTGCGTCGGTAAAGTAAAGGGTGCTCTCGTCTTTAGACAGGGCGAGCCTGTTTGCCTGGACGTTAGCCTGCGATCCAACACCATCCGGCGGGGCAGTAAAATCCGGGTTGGGGCCAACTAAAAATTGCTTTTTGCCATTAGAAATGGCCTCTATTCGGCCACGGTTTACCAGGTAAACCGTTCTGCTGTCTTTTGTTGCCAGGATGCTTGATATACCGTTTAAATCAAATTCGCGAAAGATGCGTGTAAACACACCGCTGGGTGTAAGTTTAAATACATAGCGGTTTTTGCTTGCAAATATTTTACGCCGTTGTATCCACAAAATACAATAGAAAATATTGATGTTCCGCGGTCTGCCATTGCAAAAGAATCAATAGGCGGCACATATCTGTTTGTTCCAATTGCACCGTTCTTTATCTCAAGGTCTTCCATAAACGGCGTATATTGGCTGGGGTTTTGTTTCACGCGCCGCGCGCCGCAGGTCTTTAAAAAGTTACTGTACGGGTCATAGGCAATTTTACCAAAGGCATAGTCCCAATAATTATCAGGCCGCAGCGATGGAGTAGTAACCTGTCCCTGCGGACTAACAATCCAAAAACGGTGCTTGGTTTGATCCGTATAGGTTGCCGACTGCAGTATAGTAAGTGTTCCGTCTTTGGCAGAGAAAATATCAGCAGGTTCAGTGAGTGTTTGTCCGTCTGCACTTGCGGGGATAGTAACAGTTGATACAACATTGTCGGTATTTACCTTACGGATTTTATCATTAGTAAGGTCAATTACATACAGGCTTCCGTCTTCGGCAATGCTTATACCACTGGAATTATAAAATTTAGCCTGGTTGCCGGGGCCATCTATGTAGCCTTGTGCTCCAGGCTGGCCTGCAATTGTAACCACCGTGAGCGGACGCGTAACGGCCATTGTGCCCATGTTTTCCTTATTAAAGGCTAAACGGGTATCAGTAACAGGCTGTTCAGTTTTTTTGCAGGCATCAACAACAAGCGTAACGCAAGCCATTGCCGTTAAGTAAAATTGTTTTTTCATAGCGGTAAGTTTGGTTTCTACAAAATTGGGCGGCTATTAAATTGGTTATATACCCGTTTTTAGCGCAATTTTACGCTGAAGGGCCGTTGCTACGGATAGCCGTTGCATAGCAATTTTTTAGCCTGCGATAAATAAATTATATAAGGCTTTTACAGTGTCTATCCCAATGAGATAGCAGCAGTTTTCGGCCGAATCTGGTTACGCCGCCGCCCATGCCCGGTGTTGGCGTAAATTCTCCAAACACAGCACCACTCTCAGAAGCATAAAAATCTATCCTGACGTATATTTCGTATGCCTTGCTCAATTTTTTTGCCTGGGCCAGCATTTCATTAAAGCAAGCCGGCGGATCCTGGTAAATGCCAACGGGATACTTTTTGATAACGGGTTTCATAACATTCCAATTTGAATCATAAAATCCCGCGGTTCCTGTATTAGGCCCTGTTCTGTCAATCACTAATATGCATGCTATCTCTCCGTTAAAACAGAACAGCTTATAATCCTTTAAAATCTCGGTTTCGCCATCTTCGTTCAATAAAAATTCTTCAACCAAAAAACGGAGATGTTTATTTAACGATATCTGCTTTTTTAAAATGGCTATTATTTCTGCAGGTTGATATCGCTTATTGTCGAAAAGATTAAGTCCATCTTTCATCAAAAAAACAAGGTTGGATGAGTGTCCAATAGATGGGCGAATAACAAAATTTTTTGGTAAAGAGGTAAAATCGACCTTTTCCACATCCCGGCCTACCCAATATAAGGCGGCTACCTTACAGCCATGTTTAGCGGCAAATTCCCGGGAGTTATACTTATTGCTTAATCGCCGCTGCCAGTCGCGCACATTTTTCCATTCATCAAGGCTATTCTCGGCATCCATGATGGTGTTTCGGATGTTTTCTGCACCGGGTGTTCCCCAAAAGCGTTCATGACGTGTGCGGATTCTTTTAGAATAGGCACCGCTATGATCTAAAAGATATTGTAGATGTTTAAACATTGTAAAAAAATGTTATATAGTAATTGGGCGTACAAGCATAGCATTTGCCATCAGCAAAGGTGTAAACTAAGTTGTGTGCATGTTAATAGGCTTATAACTGGATTGTGTTTTATTGTGGCAAGGATATCCTGTTCACTGTGTGATCTGAACTGGTGTAGTATAAATACTTTTCGCTGTTTGCCAGCGCTATGGCAGATGCTTTTACACCGGTAATAATGGTTTGGAGGGTGTTGTTCTTTATTCTTTTTATATCGCCGGAGTCTACAACGTAAATTTCGGTGCCGGCCTTATTTGCGGTAACATTATAAACGGTGGTATTTGGAAGTAAACCGCCGTAAACTATGGTTGCGCCTGCCGAAGTAAGCTTGTTTAACCGCCCGTTGATTACAACATACTTGGTGGTATTAGAATTGGCTTCTAAGTTGTTGGCATTTTTATCATTTGAAATAGGTTTAAGCGGCCCGGCGTACACGTTATTTTTAATTACGCCAAGCTTGCTGTTGTAGGTTTCATTCGGAACATCAACATAATTGGTTATAAAGTTAAAATAAGTGCCATCGTGACCCTCGTCAATGCCTCCGAAATTTCCGTATGAAAAATCTGTAAAGTGTACAAAGTTTTTAACAACGCTACCGTTTTTATAAAGGAAAATATTACCTGAACATTGTATGCCAACTACGCCGTTGTTTAGTACAGCTACAGACTGCGGGCCTCCTAATACATCTACACTGCCAAATAATTCCGGGTCGATGTTTAGCGTTGTTACTTTATTTTGGATGCTTATTTTACGTACTGCTGAATTACTAAAGTCGCAAACGTAAAGTACGCCATCGCCATCAACAAATATCCCCGCCGGCGAATCGAAACGTGCTGCGGCGCCTGTGCCGTTTGCAAACCCGGGGGTGTTCTTTTTACCTGCGACCAATAAAGGTACAATAGCACCGGGCGAAAGATTTTCCTGTAAATTTGTTTTTTGCAGGGTTTCATCTGATGCAGGGCGCAGTTGTTCCTCCCGCTTACAGGAGTAACAGAGCATCAACGATGTAGCCAATAATAGGTAGAGGGCTTTTTTCATAACAAATTTGTGTAATATTTTGTAAGAGTTTTAATGATAGTTAAGCCTTATGCGGTTACGGCCTATAACTGAAATTTTGCCAGGCCTTTACCTGCCAGATAAAGAGTTTTGCCATCGTTAGAAATGGCCAATCGTTTATTTTCTACTGCCTTTGTAATCAATGTCACAACGCCGTTCTCAATTTTAAACACGTTGCCAAATATCCCTACGCCGTTAAGTTCTTCTTCTCCAAACCCGCCTGTTTTAAAATAAACCACCTTGCTGTCTTTACTTACTGTGATACCAGCAAGTACACCAAATTCTACGTCATCAATTGGCCCTTCTGTAGGAAAGCCAATATGCGTAGATGGCCGTTGCCCGTAAAGTATGGTATTGCCATAAATAGCTGGTGGCGCTGATAAGCTGCTTTTTAAAAGTCCACCG
>Ga0247812_10000134_pt1 | contig 93405 bp, 76 predicted proteins | sample UWRJL149409B1_FD_178011 | JGI IMG/M metagenome (GOLD analysis project Ga0247812, IMG submission 178011) | Plant litter microbial communities from Arlington Agricultural Research Station in Wisconsin, United States - UWRJ-L149-409B-1 | ecosystem: Environmental > Terrestrial > Plant litter >... | reverse complement strand
CTATTCTTACCAATATCTAATTGATGGCGCCGCCACGCTTGATCTGAAAAACCCGCTTACCAAAATTGGCACTGAGATCTACAGCAGCGTGGTAGAAGTGCCCGGTTCGCCGGCCCGGTTTGATGAAGTACAGAACGTGCCGCATGGTACGCTTACTATCCATAGCTACGTATCGTCGTCATTAAAACTGAACAGGGGGGTATATGTTTACCTGCCGCCGCAATACTACACACAACCGGCAAGCAGTTTCCCGGTGCTGTACCTGCGCCACGGCGGCGGTGATAATGAGAGCAGCTGGAGCCAGCGTGCCGGCAGCGCCAACACCATACTGGATAACCTGATTGCGCAGAAAAAAGCAGTCCCCATGATTGTGGTAATGACCAACGGCTTAACCGATGGCACCTGGGCTGGCGGCAGCACGCCCGAAGGTGTAAAAGCCCTGGAGCAGGAACTTTTGCAAGATGTAATACCCTTGATTGAGAAAACCTATCGCGTTAAAAAAGACCGCGCCAACCGCGCTATAACCGGCCTCTCCATGGGTGGCGGGCAGGCATTTGTTATCGGCTTGCGCAACCTTAATAAGTTTGGCTGGGTAGGTGAGTTCAGCTCCGGCACTTTAAGCGATAAAGATTTTGATGTGGATAAAGAGCTGCCGGGCATTATGAATGCTTCGCTTAATAAAAAGCTGGGCCTGCTTTGGATAGGCTGCGGTGAGGATGATCCACGTTTTCCGGGGCACCGGGTATTGGCTAACACGCTAACTAAAAAAGGCATCACCATTAAAAACCTCACCATGCCCGGCGGGCACGAGTGGCGTGTTTGGCGCGAAGAACTTGCCGGTTTTTACCAGGCCATATTTAAGAAACCATTAGCCGCTTACACCAAATAAACGGCTACCAATTATAAACCAAATGGAAAATAACAGGCGGGGTTTCCTGCAAAAATTAGGGCTCATTACATCTGCCGCAGGGCTTAGCCAGGTTTTACCGGCAAAGGCTGCAGGTTATAAATTGTATTCGGAAGGCGGTATAGTAGCATCACCGGCCAATGCGGTGGTTGATACTACTGCGGGTAAGGTAAAAGGCTATACCCGTAATAAGATCTTCACCTTTAAAGGTATCCCGTATGCGGAAAGTACCGCAGGCGCAAACCGGTTTATGCCGCCTGTAAAAGTGGCTAAGTGGGAAGGTGTGCGCAATACGCTGGTTTACGGGCCAATTTGCCCGCAAAAGCAAAACACGGGCTGGTTTCAACCGGAGTATGGCTTTTTATACCAGTGGATAGATGGCCTGCACCACGAGGATTGCCTGCGGCTGAATGTATGGTCGCCGGGGGTAAATGATGGTAAGAAACGCCCGGTAATGTTTTGGATGCATGGCGGCGGCTTTACCACGGGCTCCAGCCAGGAGCACCCCTCATATGACGGCGAAAACCTGTGCCATCTGGGCGATGTGGTAGTAGTTTCTATCAACCACAGGCTTAACGCTTTCGGCCACATGGACCTGTCGGCTTATGGTGATAAATACGCAAAATCCGGTAATGTGGGCATGCTGGATATTGTTGCCGCGCTGGAATGGGTGCGCGATAATATTGGCAATTTTGGCGGCGATAAAAACAACATAACCATTTACGGGCAGTCCGGCGGAGGCACAAAAGTAATTACGCTGATGGCTATGCCTGCTGCAAAAGGCCTGTTTCACAAAGCCATTGCGCAAAGCGGCTCCATTGTGCAGGTGGCAACCCCTGCTTACGCCCAAAAACTAACCGACCTGATTTTAGCTGAACTGAAGATAGACAGATCAAATATCGACAGCCTGCACAACGTACCGGCTATAGACATTATAGCGGCAACCGCCGCCGCGGAAAAGAAAATGGGCGGTACTGTACCTGCGGATGTTGGCCGCCCCGGGCTGCAGCCGGTGGTTGATGGTGTTGTGCTGCCGCATCATCCTTTTGACCCCGGTGCGCCGGCCATATCTGCCAACGTACCTTTTATGGTGGGCACCACCCGCAACGAGGCTTCGGCAAGTATTGATAATGCCGCCATGGAAAACATCAGCGAAGATGAACTGAAAGCTAAGGTGCTGGCTAAATACCCCAGCAAAGGCGCAGCCGTTTATGCCGCCATGCGTAAGGTGCACCCTGGCGTAAAGCCGGTAGAGATCCTGTCGTTCCTCAGCGCGCAAAACCCGATGGCTTATTTGCAGGCACAGCGTAAAACTGCACAAAACGGGGCCGCGGTTTACCTGTATATGTTTGCATGGCATACCCCGGTGCTGGATGGCCGCCCGCGTGCTTTCCATTGCAGCGAAATTCCGTTTGCATTTGGCAATACCGATAAATGCGAAAACTATACCGGCAGCAGTGCCGAAGCCAAAAAGCTGGGCACCAAAACGGCCTTGGCCTGGATCAGTTTTGCTCGTAACGGCAATCCCAACCACCCAGGCTTACCTGCCTGGCCAGGCTTTAACAAGCAAAAAGGTGCTATGATGGTGTTCAACAATACCTGCGAGGTAAAGGTTGACCCCGATGGCGAGGCCCGCCAGATACTGGAACGTGTTTACTACAACAAAGAAGCGTAATGAAGAAGATAACCTTATTGGTGCTGCTTATAGCCTTAACCGGCAGCTACGCAGCTCTCGCCCAAAGTATAAAAAAGCGTGTGCTGGTATTCAGTAAAACACTTACCTATCACCACGAATCTATCCCGGCAGGTATAGCGGCTATAAAAAAACTGGGGGCTGAAAATGATTTTGAAGTGGATAGTACCACAAATAGCGCTTTATTTAATGAGGAGAACCTGAAGAAATATGCGGCGGTAATATTTATGAGCCCCAGCGGCAACGTGCTGGATACTGTGCAAAAGATCAGCTTTGTGCGTTATATAGAAGCAGGCGGCGGCTACATGGGCATCCATGCGGCATCTACTACCGATAAAAACTGGGCCTGGTACGGTAAACTGGTAGGCGCTGTATTTACCGATCACCCCGAACCGCAAACCGGTACAGTGGTAGTAACCGACCGAAAGAACCCGGCAACAAAGCAGCTCCCTGTTAGGTGGGAGCGCAAGGATGAGTGGTACAACTTCAGGCAGGTGCCAACCGGTGTGCATGTTTTATTTACGGTAGATGAAAGTACTTACAAGGGCGGCAAACATGGCAGCTACCACCCGCTGGCCTGGTATCATGAATATGATGGCGGTCGGGCGTTCTATACCGCTATTGGTCACTTTGCCGATTCTTATTCGGATCCACTGCAGTTGCAGCACCTGCTGGCGGGCATTAAATATGCTATGGGGAAGAGTGTGGTTTTAAATTACAGTAAGGTTAAAACGCCGCCGTATGAAAAATAATCATTACGATGCTATTGTGGTGGGTTCGGGCATCTCCGGTGGCTGGGCCGCAAAGGAGCTAACCGAGCGCGGCCTTAAAGTACTAATGCTGGAGCGCGGCCAAAATATAGAACATGTTAAGGATTATACCACTGCCACAAAAGCGCCCTGGGAATTTGCCCATAGAAATTCGGCGGTAATGGATGCGGTGAAGGATTACCCATTGCTGTATAAATCTGGCGGAGTGAATGAATCTAACCTCCGTTTTTGGGCTAACGAAAAAGAGAACCCATATACACAGATTAAACCCTACGCCTGGAAACGCGGTTACCAGGTAGGCGGCCGCTCGTTAACCTGGGGCAGGCAAACCTACCGCTGGAGCGATCTCGATTTTGAGGCCAACCTGAAAGAAGGTATAGCGGTTGACTGGCCCGTGCGCTATAAAGACATTGCCCCCTGGTACGATTATGCGGAACGCTTTATTGGCGTAAGCGGCTCTTTAGAGCAACTTCCCCAACTGCCCGACGGCCAGTACTTGCCGCCAATGGAAATGAACTGTGTAGAAAAGGATGTAGCCGCACGCATTAAAGAACATTATAACGATACCCGCCGTATGATCATCGGGCGTACGGCTAATATTACCCAGCCTTTGCCGGGCCGCACCAATTGCCAGTACCGTAACCGGTGTGCGCTGGGCTGCCCTTTTGGCGGGTATTTCAGTACACAATCATCTACCTTGCCGGCTGCTATGAAAACGGGAAACCTTACGGTAAGGCCCTGGTCTATAGTAACGCAGGTGCTTTATGATAAGGAGCGTAAAAAAGCTACGGGGGTAGAAGTGCTGGATTCGGAGACTAACCAAACGTACACCTTTACCGCTAAGATCATTTTCCTCAATGCATCTACCTTTAACAGTGCCTGGATATTGATGCATTCAGCTACCGATATCTGGCCCGATGGGCTGGGCAGCAGCAGCGGGGAACTGGGCCACAATATTATGGACCACCACGTAGGCGGCGGCGCTGCCGGTACGGTAGAAGGGTATGAAGATAAATACTATTTCGGCCGCAGGGCAAATGGTATTTATATCCCGCGGTATCGTAACCTGTTTGGCGATAAGCGCGATTACCTGCGCGGCTTTGGCTATCAGGGGCAGGCCGGGCGTGAAGACTGGAACCGCAACATTGCCGAGCTAAGCATCGGTGCCGATCTTAAAGACGCGCTGCAGGAGCCCGGCGACTGGAATATCTCTATCCAGAGCTTTGGCGAGGTATTGCCTTATCATGAGAACAGGCTTATTATAAACAAAGACCTGAAGGATAAATGGGGCTTAAACACCTTATCTGTTGATGCCGAATTAAAAGACAACGAGCTGCGCATGGATACCGACAGCGAGAACGACGCGGTAGAAATGCTGGAGCTTGCCGGTGTGAAAAATGTAAAAGGTTACGTGCGCCGTAAAGTAATGGGTGCCACGCATGAGATGGGCTCGGCACGGATGGGGCACGATGCTAAAACATCTGTATTAAACAAATGGAACCAGGTATGGGATGCGCCCAACGTTTTTGTTACCGATGGATCCTTTATGGTTTCGTCGGCTTGTGTTAACCCCTCGCTCACCTATATGGCGTTTACTGCACGGGCTGCGGATCATGCAGTATCCGAATTGAAGAAAGGTAATTTGTAAGTATTGTGCAATTATTCTAACTAAGAATATCAAAAGTGTTGGCTAATTAGCATTAGCAGCTATCCTTAAAACTAAGTTAACATTGGGGATGTACTTTTGCGGTGCAAAATGGTTACACAGCAAATTTCAGATACAGAGCTCCTGCTCCAGATTAAAGAGAACGATCACGCTTCGTTCGACTTGCTGTTCGATCGTTATTGGGAACGCCTGTACCGCGCGGCCCTTGCCCGTGTAGGTGATGATTCTGTTGCCCAGGATATTGTTCAGGAACTATTTATTAAACTCTGGGAGCGCAGGCATAAGCTTACTATCCAGTTATCTCTCGAAAACTACCTGCTGAGTGCGGTGCGGTTTAGCGTAATAAGCCATTTCCGGTCGAAAAATGTAAATGAAGTAAGGCTTGATGATGCCCTGCAGCGTGTGCATTTACTGGAAGCATCTATCAACGAAAATGCCGGTTACTTCGAACTCGAAAAAACACTGGAAGAAGCCTTAAGCAAGATGCCGGATATGCTGCAAAAAGTATATCAGCTGCGCAGCGAGAACAAGGCAGTAAAAGAAATAGCCGGCGAACTGGGCGTTGCCGAGCAAACCGTAAAAAATTACATCTCCGAAGTTTTAAGGCGTTTGCGCATGGCCATTGTTGACAAACACCCCGAAAAACAGGTTACCTACCTGGCCCTTATTTTGGCCATCCTTAACAAATAATTAATACAAACTTAATTGTAATTAAAAGTACCTGCAGGGCTTTTCAGCGACTTAATACTGAAAACCCCAAGGATGGATATTACAAAGTTTAGAAAAAAGTTAGAGCGTTACTTAAAAGGCACCGCGAATGAAACCGAAAGCGCTATAGTTGAAGCCTGGTATAAATCGTACCAAAAGGCAGAAGATGCGGAAATCAACAGCGATGACACGGAAGCCGTAAAGAATGCTATTCGCCAAAAAATAAACAGCGCTACAAATACCCCTGTGATAAAACTAAAGTGGGCCAACTATAGCATTGCCGCCGGCTTGTTGCTGGTATCGGGCATTGCCTTGTTTTTCTATAATTTAAAAAAGCAATCTACGGTACAGGATACCTATACCACCCTGCAAACCAAAGCGGGCGAGGTTAAACAGGTCATATTGCCGGATAGCTCTGTAATGTGGGTAAACTCGCTCAGCCGCGTGCGCATCCCGTCATCTTTCAACGGCGCTGTCCGTAATATCCTGCTGGATGATGGCGAGGTTTTTCTAAAAGTAAAGCACAATATTGCCAAGCCATTTCGGGTAAATACAAACGCCTTACAGATCCAGGTATTGGGTACATCGTTTAACGTAAACGCTTACGCAACTCTTAAACGCATTAGTGTAGCTGTTGCAACCGGTAAAGTAGCGGTAAGCACGGCCGGTAAAAGGTTATCATTTCTAACTCCGGGGCAACAACTCGTTTTTGATAATCAGACTAAAACTTACAAACAGAATAAAATAGATATCTCAGAAACCCAAAGCTGGAAAGATGGCGACACCTACCTTACACAGGCCGGTTTTGATGAATTGTCGCTGGTGGTTAAAAACCTGTTTGGTATTAAACTAAAGGCGGCTAACAAGCATGTATCAGATTACCAGTTTACGCTGCGCCTGCGGCGCAATATGCCTGCAGACGAAGCATTAAAAATTATCAGCTTAATACACAATACGCATTTCAGAAGGGAGGGAAATGAAGTAGTTCTATACTAAAAAAATAACCGGTTCCTGTTACAGCAGAAACCGGTATAAATTTTAAGCAAACCAAGTTTCGACGCGAAGTTTGCCAGGCTCAGCAATCAATTACTTATTACAAAGCAAATCAAAAATATGAATTTTTACCCACAGTTATGGAGGCAGTTTATGCGCATCACATTTCTACTTTTTTCCATATTAATTACTTGTCTGTTATCTGTGCAGGCCACCGGCTTAAATGCACAGGGCATAAGTACCCGTATTGATATTTCTTTTGAACACGAAACCCTTTCTACAGTAGTTAAGAAACTCGAAAAGAAAGCCAACCTTGTTTTCGCTTACGACGAAGTTTACCTAAAACTTGCCGATAAGCACGTAAAGCCTGTGAGCTACCAGGGGCAAACGGTAGAAGCCATCCTGATGGGGATATTTACCAACCAGGGCATAGGTTTTAAAGAACAGGGCGGTAACGTGCTGCTGTTTAAACAGGCCGCAGGTAAAGTTACCGGTAAGGTTACCGATGATAAAGGCGAACCGCTGCCCGGTGCAACCGTGCGCGTAGCCGGTACAACCTTAGGCGCTACTACCGATATTAACGGCGATTACAGCATTACGCTGCCGGAGGGCAGCTACACCCTAACGGCAACGTTTGTAGGTTTCAGGCAGGCAGAGGTAAGCGTTACCATTAGCGGCGACCGCACAACCGTATCAAACATTAAACTATTGGTTGGCGCCATGCTGCAGGAGGTTACCGTAAGTTATGGCAAGCAAAGAGCCAAAGAAGTAACCGGTTCTATTGCGCAGTTAGATGCCAAACAGCTGGATGATATGCCCGTTAATCAGTTTGCACAGCAACTGCAGGGCAAGGTTGCCGGTGTACATATTGCACAAAGCAGCGGCCAGCCGGGCCGTGGTGTCGAGTTCAGGATCCGTGGTGCGGCATCATTTTATGCCAGCAACCAGCCGCTATTTGTGGTAGATGGTATCCCGGTTACCGGCAGCATCAATAACATTAACCCGTCTGAGGTGGAAAGCTACAGCATTTTAAAAGATGCTTCGGCTACAGCATTGTACGGTTCAAGAGCGGCAAACGGTGTGGTGCTCATCACTACTAAACATGCAAAACCAGGCGATACCAAAATAGAGTTTAACGCCAATTACGGTGTTCAGAAAATTCCGGGTGAGCGTGTACCTAAAATGATGGATGCACGCGGTTTTGCCCAGTACATGAAAGAGAAGTTTGAGGATGCCCGCGAGTACGAAACTAATTATACTACCCCAACCCCGGTAGAATATCAAAACCCGGAGCAATACGGCGAAGGCACTAACTGGTATAAGTTACTAACCCGCGCGGCACCAATGCAAAACTACGACCTAACTGTGCAATCGGCCCGCGAAAACTCCTCATCAACCGTAATTTTTGGTTACCAGGAGCAGGAGGGTGTATTGATAAACACCGGTACAAAATTATATTCACTAAGAATTAATCAGGACCTGAGCCTGCTGAACAACCGCCTTAAACTGGGCTTTAATTTGGCGCCAAGCTACCGTTTGGATCATAACAACCGCCTGGGTACCGATGGTGTGGGGGGCTTGTTTGAAAGGATTTTTGAGGCAAGTCCGTTAAAATCTCCTTATAAAGAAGATGGCAGTTACGACCGCGATACCTATTCACCGGGCATGGTGGCTTACATTAACCCGCTGGCTCAGTTTAACCTTACGCAGGACGATTATAAAACCACCCGTATACTGGGTAATGCTTTCTTAAACTACGAGTTTATTAAAGGCCTGAGCTTAAAAACCAACTTTGCGGTTGATAAAGGTAACGAGAGCCGCAAGTATTACCAATCTGGCGTGGTAACCTCAACCGTTGGGCAGCCTACCGGTACAAGTAGTTCTACCGACAATGGCTCGTACACCGGCGAAGCCAATTTTGTATACAATAAAACATTTGCTAATGATCATAACCTGGAAGTATTGGCAGGTTACTCTGCGCAAAAATACAGCGGCTATGGTAATACCTTAACCGGCCTGGGTTTCCCGGATGATAATATCCCTTACCTAACCGCCGCAACCAGTTTGTCGGCCGGTAACAGCAATTACTCATCGTACTCATTGCTCTCGAGCATTGCACGTGTAAATTATAATTACAAAGGTAAATACCTGTTACAGGGTGCTGTGCGCCGCGATGGTTCATCCCGTTTCGGGGCCGATCAAAAGTACGGTACGTTCCCTTCTGTATCAGCAGGCTGGGTAGTAAGCGACGAAAGCTTTATGCAAAATATCAAAGCACTTGATCTGTTTAAGATCAGGGCCAGCTATGGTATTACCGGTAACAACTTCTTTGGCAACTACGAGGCACAAGCAACCTTAGGTAAATATTACTACGCTGCCGATGGTATTTCATCTGCAGGCCAAACCATCAACAGGCTGCAAAACGCTAACCTGCGCTGGGAGCGTAACAAACAGTTCGATATCGGTTTCGATCTGGCCTTGCTGCATAACCGTTTAAACATCACTTACGATTATTACCACAAGGTATCTGATGGCTTGATTATGAACAGGCCTATCCCGCGCGCATCCGGCTTTACCAGCATCCTGGATAACGTTGGCGTGGTTGAGCTATGGGGACACGAGTTTTCTGTTAACAGCACCAACTTAACGGGTAAGCTAAAATGGAGTACCAACTTCAATATCTCTTTCGACAGGAATATTATTAAGGATCTGGTTGATCCGGGCTTTATCCGCAGAAACAACACGGTTTCTTCAGATTACTACCGCCAGCAGGAAGGCCACCATTTGGGTGAGTTTTACGGCTTTGTGTTCCTGGGATTGTATAAGGATGCTGCCGACCTGGCTAATTCTGCCAAATACGGCACCGCATCAGACATTGGTACTATTAAGGTTAAAGACATCAACGGCGACGGTGTTATTGATGACGTTAACGACCGCACTTTTATTGGCGACCCAACCCCAACGTTTACAGGTGGTTTAACCAACAACTTTGTTTACGGCAACTTCGATCTGAATATCCATATGGCTTACTCTGTTGGCGGCCAGATCCTGAACGCTGCAAAATGGGCATACCAAACCAACATGGATGGATCGAGGATAATGCTTGCTGCCGCGGCAGACAGGTGGAGATCTGAAGAGAACCCGGGTTCGGGCGTTTATCCGCGTACTAAAACAGGTACAACGGCAATGGGCAGGCAGGTAAATTCGCAATGGCTGGAGGATGGCTCTTACCTTTCTGTGAAGAACATTTCTTTAGGTTACCGCATCAACGTTAAAAACACTTTGATGAAAAGCCTTAGGGTGTATGGTTCTGTACAGCAGGCCTTTGTAATTACGGGTTACTCGGGCTTAAACCCCGAGATCAACTTTGCCGGGCAAGATCCAACCCTGGGTATAGGCGTTGATGAAAATGCTTACCCGGTGCCCCGCACGTTCTCAATCGGCCTTTCAGCAACCTTTAAATAGTAGATACCAACAAGCTAAAACTACATGAAAAAGATATATATAATTCTTGCGATGCTTGCCCTCTCGGCATCATCATGCAAAAAAGACTTTATTAACCTGGTGCCCGAAGATTCTTACACCGATGCATCGTTCTACAAAACACCAGATCAGTTTAAACAGGCGGTTATTGCAGCTTATGCACCATTAAGGGATGTATTGCTGAACGATTACTTTACCTCGGAAATGCACTCTGATAACACCATTTATCAGCCTTACCCAAGCAACCGCGGTACCGCATACCTTTACCGCGAAAACATCTCTGATTTTACCAATACAGCAACTAACGATTATGCTAACGCTGTATGGCAGCATTGCTACACCGGTATCTCGCGTACCAATATCGTAATAGAGCGTTTACAAACCGCAACTTTTGATGCTGCAGTTAAAGCGCCGATAGATGGCGAGGCTAAATTTTTAAGGGCGTTTTATTATTTTAAACTGGTGAGGTTATACGGTGGCTTACCTTTATTTTTAAAAGAAGTAAAAGGTACCAACGATGCTTTTAAATCACGTTCATCTGTTGATGAGGTGTACACCCAGATAATTGCCGATGCTACAGATGCAGTAAGCGAACTGGCGGCTCCCACTAAATTCCCGCAATCGGGCTATGCAACCAAGGGTTCGGCAACCATGCTGCTGGCCGAGGTTTACGCCACCCAAAAGAAATGGGATCAGGTGGAAATCCTGCTGAACACTTTACCTGCAATGGGCTATGGGTTAAACACCAACTACGCCGACGCCTTTTCTCCTACGAATAAAAACAGCAAGGAGTCGTTATTTGAGGTGCAGTACCTTAACGGTACCGTTTTGGGCACAACGCCAAACCCGCTTACGTTCCATTTTTTACCGCGCAGTACCAATACTACAATTGTTTTAGGTATCAATATCAACAACAGCTCAACAGGCGGCTGGAATACCCCAAGCAGAGATTTGATCAACTCTTACGAAGCTAACGACAAACGCCTTGATGCATCAATAGGTATTGCAGAAGGCGCTTATAACACCAGCGATTTGTTTGTTTACTCGGCCAATAAAAGCATCATCAATTACACGCCTGCAGCCGGTAAAGTAGGTGTACCGTACATTAAAAAATATGTGCATTCGCCGTTAACCACAACCCTTGGCTCAAACGACAACTTCCCCATTTACCGTTACTCGGATGCTTTGCTTTTATTAGCCGAGGCGTTAAACGAGCAGGGTAAATCGCCAATTGCTGCGCTGAGCGCGGTGCGGTCGCGTGCGGGTTTAACCACCGCCGCTGCCGATCCGGCCACGTTGCGTGATGTTATAGCGCATGAGCGCCGTGTGGAACTGGCTTTTGAGAACCACCGCTGGAACGATCTGGTAAGATCAGGCAAGGCTATTGAAACCATAAACGCCTTTGGTGCACAGCTAAAAACACAGGTTAATTACCTTACACCTGATGCTTACCTGCTAAACCAAAACAAACTGTTGTTCCCGATACCGCAGTACGAGGTTGAACTGAACCCATCCGGCATGGTTCAGAACCCGGGCTACTAATATTCTTTTATCCCGGCAGGCTTAACCACCTGCCGGGATCTTTACTTCGCACACCATTTAATCATTATATGAAAAACAAAAGAAACCTGCTGGCTGCCGCTTTAATTACCGGCTTATGGCTTGCGGCCCCGGCTGCAAACGCTGCAACGTTAACTTATCCTCTGCCGGCACGGCCTGTGATTGCTGCAGATACCGTTTTAAATACCCCCGGTAAGCCGGCAGTTGTTAAGCCGGGCGATTTTTCAATAGCAGTTATCCCCGATACGCAATACTACCTTGCACAGGCACAGCTAGGTGGTAACTTTGATATGTTTAAAGCACAGATTGAATGGATCAAAAAAAACCAGGTTAAAGAGAACATTGCCTACGTAGCCCACATGGGCGATATTACCGAGCATGGCGATAACCCGGTAACCGCAAAATCTGAATGGTATTTAGCCAAAACAGCTATTTACGGTTTAGAAAACCCGGTGAGTATCCCTTATGGCTTAACTGTGGGCAACCACGATCAGTTCCCTTCGCAATACCCTGTTAAGGGCACCACCAATGGTTACAACCAATACTTTGGCGTTAAGCATTTTGAAGGCCGCCCTTATTACGGCGGCCATTATGGCGATAACAACGACAGCCATTACGATAAATTTACCGCAGGCGGGATGGATTTCCTGGTGTTATTTTTAGAGTTCGACTCGCATAATGAAGACCAGGCCAACCTATATGGCTGGGCAAACAAAATATTAAAGCAGAACGCTTCGCGCAAGGCAATTGTAGTGAGCCACTCTATATTGCACTTTAACCCGGTTAAAGGCACTAATACACCACAGGCACCATTTAATGCCCAGGGCACGGCCATTTACGAAAGCCTGAAGGGTAACCCCAACCTGTTTATGATGCTTTGCGGCCATGTTGGCGATAACGGCGAAGGCTACCGTACCGATGTTTACGATGGGCACACCATAAAAACTTTTTTAAACGATTACCAAAGCAGGCCAAACGGCGGCAACGGCTTAATGCGTCTGTACAAATTCTCGGTAAAGAATAACGAGCTGAGCATAAAAACGTTTTCGCCTTATGCTAATGTAACCGAAACCGATTGCGACAGCCAGTTTACCGTTCCCTTATTTGATACACCGTCATCCAAATAAAAATTCAACATTTAATTATAATGAACAAGATCTTTAAAGGCATAATAGCATGCCTGTTCTTAACAACTGTAGTTAAGGCGCAAAACAAACACGTAGTACTGATCAGTATAGATGGCTTACGCCCCGAGTTTTACCTCGACCCTACCTGGGGCATGGTAAATTTACGCCAGGCCATGAATACCGGCTCGTATGCAGAAGGGGTTAGGGGCAGTTTTCCAACAGTTACCTACCCATCGCACACCACTATTATATCTGGCGTATTGCCTGCTAAGCATGGTATCTATTATAATACACCGGTAGAGCCGCTTGGCATTACCGGCAAATGGTTTTGGTATTACAAAGATATTAAGGTGCCCACCATCTGGACAGCCGCTAAAAGCGCGGGCCTTATTACTGCCGGTGTAAGCTGGCCGGTAACCGTTGGTGCACCTATCGACTATAATTTGCCCGAGTTTGTGATTCTACCCAAAAATAAAGGCGAAAAAAAGGACGAGATAAAAGCGCTGTATGATGAATCGAACCCGAAATCGCTTTTTCAGGAAGTGCAGGATAATGCCATTGGTAAGCTGGGTGAGTTTGGCGCAACGCTGGATAATTATACCAACGATCAGAATAAATCGCGCATGGCCGGTTATATCCTGCGTAAATACAAGCCGGGATTTTTAGCGATTCACATTGGCCTTACAGATCATTTTGAACATGAGCAAGGCCGTGATGGCGACAAAGTACGCTCTGCAGTAGTTGGGGTTGATGTAGCCCTGAAAACGATATTTGATGCCGTAGAAATGGCGGGACTTAAAGACAGCACAACCTTTATAGTAACCGGCGATCATGGCTTTGTTGACATCCATACACAGGTTAATCCTAATGTGATGCTATCCGAATTGGGCTTGTATAATGATGCCGATAAGAGCAGTTGGAAAGCGTACTTCCAGGCCAGTGGTGGCTCGGCGTTTCTGCACCTGCGCGATTCTAAGGATAAGGCAACGCTCGATAAAATAAACAAAGCACTTGGCGACCTGCCCCAGGGTGTAAAAAAACTTTTCCACGTGGTAAATAAAACGGAACTAACCGCCGCCCAGGGCGACCCTAATGCAGCGCTTGCGCTGGCAGCTTATCAGGGCATCAGCTTTGGCGCAACCGGTAAAGGTAATTTGTTAACCCCTGCAAAAGGGGGTACGCACGGTTATATGCCTACAGACTTTAAAGAAATCCAAACCGGCTTTGTGGTATTTGGCCAGGGCATTAAACAGGGCGTGGTATTGCCATTGATAGGGCAGGAAGATATTGCCCCGCTGATTAACCAGTTGCTTGGCCTGGGTATGAAAGATTTTGACGGTGTGCTGTATCCCGGCCTGCTGAGCCCGGCTAACCGCAAATAACAGGTAAGAAAATTACGACCTGCTTCAGCATAAAAAAACCCCGGATAACCTCCGGGGTTTTTTGTTTTAAATAGTACGGTTAGGATCGATTCTGTATCGCCCGTCAATAAATATATTTCCGTGCAGGGCGCTTTATTCTGCATCAATTCGTCCTCCCGTTAACAGGGCTTTAAAGCCTGTTATTAAATCCAGCGTTTTTTATGAATTGTATTTTTTTGAATTTGTATCGCCTGGTTGCGGTATGTATAATTATTTTGATAGCATCGCCAATTGCCAACGCGCAAAGGGGGGCTTCGGCAGATCAGGAGATAGCGAACATCAGGCAGAAATGCCGGTTGTTGCTCCTGGCAAACGTTCCCTATGCTACAGAACAGAGTTATCTTTTAACAGACATCAGCTATAGCACCAAAGGCGAGGGGTATTTTAAAGCACTCAGCACTAACGGCAGCTGGAACGATATAGATTACAAGGCCGATATTCATAACGCATGGCCCCCCAGCTGGCATTTATACAGGCTGATGCTGGTTTACCGGGCTTATCATAAAAATAAAAACCCCTTATATCTGGATGCCGTGCACCGCGGTTTAAGCTATTGGATAAAAAACGATTTTAAATGCGGCAACTGGTGGCAAAATCAAATAAATGTGCCCTTTGCCTACAGCAGCTTATTGTTGATGATGAGCGACGATGCACAGCCTGCCGAGATAAGCTACATGGATAACACCTTGCTGCCCCGCGTTCCGCAGAAGGGTGCAACCGGCCAGAATAAAATCTGGCAGCATGATGCTGAAGCCCGCATCGCCCTGTTTCATAATGATGTTAAAACGTTTAAAGCCGCTATGGATAACATGCAGTCGGTAATTACCATAAGTACGGCCGAAGGCATCCAGCCCGATTATAGTTTTCTGCAGCATGGCCCAATGCTGCAGTTTGGCAACTATGGCCTGCACTTTGTAAACAGCCTGTTGTTTTGGATGAATGTTAGCGGCAATTCTACTTATGGCTTTGATGCTCATAAACAACAGATCATCCGCGATTATTGTATCAAAGGGCTGCGCTACTCGGTGTACAAAAAGGGCATGGATATTACGGCCATTGGCAGGCAGATGCAAAAAAGCAGCTCTTTAAAAAGGGGCTACAACCTGCGCGATGATTTTAGCCTGTTACAATCGGCCGCCCAGGGCAATAGTTGTGATTACAGCTTGGATGGTTTTGCACCGGCAGGATGCAGCATCAGCGAGAACAAAGGTTTCTGGCGCAGCGCCTACATGGTACAGTTACAAAGTAACCGTTATGCCATGAGTGTAAAAATGCAGGGGCCGTTCTTCCGCCCGGTAGAATCCATCAACCTGGAGAATTTAAAAGGAGCTTTTCTGAACGACGGGGTTACACTGATGCAGCGGAGCGGTAAAGAATACCGCGATATTCAGCCGCTTTGGAACTGGGCAATGCTGCCCGGCACCACCTGCGATACCACGCTGAACCCGACCGACAAAAAGGTTTTTGATGCGCCTAACAGGTCTGATTTTGTGGGGCTGGTATCAGATGGTAAAGCCGGTATCAGCGCCATGTATTACAACCGCCTGGGCGTTAGTGGTTACAAAAGCTATTTCTTTATTGATGATGCCCTGATCGCATTAGGCGCTGATCTTGCATCGCCCGATAGTAAGAATTTGGTAACCACGGTTAACCAGCGTTATAAAAATAACCAGCCTGTTATTGCCGGCATGGCCAAAGGCGGGCAGCGCTGGATTTGGCATGATAGCACGGCTTACTATTTCCCGGCAGGGCAAACGGTGCAGGCTAAATCCGAACTCAAATTCGGCAGCTGGAACACCATAGACAAATCATCACCGGATGAGTTGATCGCAGATTCGGTAACTATAACCTACATCAGGCATACGCAAAGCAATACCTATGCGTACTGCATTAAGCCGGGTGTTGGTTTAACTGCTGCCAAAAACATGGCTGCAGCCCCGGCATTTAAGATCATCCAAAATACAAAACTGGTACAGGCCATTTATGCGGGAGGGAAATATATGGTAGTGTTTTACCAGCCGGGAGAGCTTAAACTATCTGCCACAGCAATCCTCAAAGCAGATGCGCCCTGTTTAGTAATTATAGAAAGAAACAGGGAAGCGTGGGTAGCCGACCCAACCCGCAAACTCGAAACTATCAGCCTGGTCCTGAATGGAAAAACCATTAAGATTACTTTGCCTAATGGTAATTACTCGGGCTCGCCGGTGAAGGCAATCATGGGGAAATAAAAAATAAATAACAGGAGGGGGTCTTTAATTACATGCCCACGTCTTCCCTATAATACAACCAAATTATAGCCTGAAAGGAGAGCCAGTTATGCATTAAATTTTACTCTGCGTGGTAAAACCAAAAAAGCCAGTAGTGCTGCGAACACTGCTGGCAAAGTATTGGGTTTATCCATAGCTTATTTATTGTACTACCAATTACAAACCATTTAAACCCAACATTTCAAATATAATGAAATTTTACACTCCATCGGGGTGTAGGTCATCCGCCTGCGCCCATAAATTTATAAGGGTTATGAAGCTCACACTGGTTTTATTATTGACGGCCTTTCTGCAGGTTTCGCTTGCAGGGTACGCTCAAAAAGTAACCTGTTCAAAAAAAAATATCCCCCTCGATCAAGCCTTAAAAGAAATAAGCAAGCAAACCGGTTACTCATTTTTATACACCAATAAAATGCTGAGCGGTACCAAACCCATCGACCTGGAGTTTGTGAACACCCCGCTGGAAGATGTTTTAAAAGCATGCTTTGCCGGGCAGCCGCTTGTTTACACCATCAGTAATAAGGTGATAATTTTAAAGCGTAAGCCTGTTACGCAAGAGGTAAGCTCGGCAGTTATCAATGTAAAAGGTTTAGTAACCGATGAAAATGCGCAGCCCTTGCCGGGAGTAACCATAAGGCTTGTTGGTACGGATAAAGGAACCATCAGCGATCCGCGGGGTTTTTATACCATTGATGTGCCCGATGCCAACGCCACCCTCACTTTTACCTTTTTAAGTTATATTACCAAAGAGGTTAAGGTTGGTGCGCAAACTATCATAAACGTAAGCATGGTGCCAAAATCTACCAATCTTAACGAGATTGTTGTGATTGGTTACGGCGCGCAAAAGCGGGAAGATATCAACGGTGCTATTTCATCTGTAAAGGCATCGGATATTGCCGATATCCCGCAGGCCAGTGTTGACCAGATGCTGCAGGGTAAGGCCGCGGGTGTTTCGGTAAGCCAAAACAGCGGCGCACCGGGCAGCCAAACATCAGTACACATCAGGGGGATAGCCAGTTTTGGCTCATCAGAACCTTTGTATGTTATTGATGGGGTGGAAGTAGCCGGTGCCGCAAACTCTAACGGTACTACGGCGCTTAGCCCCAATAATGGCGAGAATGCGCCAAGTCCGCTTGCTTTGCTAAACCCCAATGATATTGAAAGTATAGATATCCTGAAAGATGCATCTGCCGCCGCTATTTACGGTAACCGTGCATCAAAAGGGGTAATTATCATCACCACCAAAAAAGGGAAGAATGGCAGCGCCCGTATTAATTACGATGGTTACGCCGGTTTTCAGCAGCCGCAAAGGTTTATTAAGCTAATGAACCTGAAACAATACGCCACCCTGCAAAACGCCCTGGCCGATGCTTACGGCATGCGCAAACGCGATGAACTGGCAGACCCCAGCCTGTTAGGCGAAGGTACCGACTGGCAGGACGCCATTTTCCGCACCGCATACCAGCAGAGCCACCAGGTTTCTATCTCGGGCGGTAAAACGGGGATCAACTATTACATCTCCGGTGGTTATTTTGATCAGGATGGTATTGCCGTTGGTTCATCGTTCAATCGTTACTCTTTCCGCTCCAATATTGATGTGCAGGTAAAGCCATGGTTTAAAACGGGCATCACCTTATCCGGCAGCAGAACCGGCGAGCGCATTATCTACAGCGATAACAGCGGGATTGTTTACAACGCCTTACTGCAATCGCCCGAGGTTCCGGTTTACAATTCCGACGGTACTTACGCCGGCCCGCCCGAAGGTGCCGATGCTATCAGCGGTGTAATTAACCCGGTGCAGCAGGCTTTGAGCATCTACAATAAGCTAAACCGGAGCAGTGTTATCGGTAACGTTTACAACGAGATCCGCTTTTTTGATGGCTTCTCGTTAAAATCCGAACTGGGCGGTAACTTTAACTTTTCTGATAACAAAATTTTTAGGCCAAGCTACAACTACGGCCGCTTTAACAACCCTACAGCTACCTTAAACGAGCAAACCAACAACAGCACCTATTGGAACTGGAAAGAATACGTTAACTACAACCATAACTTTGGTAAAAAACATAAACTAACGGCTTTATTGGGCCACGAGGTATGGTCGCAGTACTGGAATTTGAAGCAGGCGGGCGTTTCTAATTTCCTGGTAAATAACCTGGGTAACGAAGTGCCTACCCTGAATTTAGGTGCGGCATCTACGGCCACAATTAACGAGCAGGTAGGCGCTCCGCATAATATGGAATCTGAATACATGCGTGCCATCTACAGCTTTGATAACAGGTACAGCGTAACGGCCACCTTGCGTTCGGATGTATCCTCCAACTTTACCGAAGGTAAAAGGCGGGGCTATTTCCCGTCATTCGCGGCATCATGGCGTTTATCAGAAGAGAAGTTTTTTGCACCGCTTAAAAGCATTGCCGATAACGTAAAGATCCGCCTTGGATACGGGCAGGTAGGTAACGAATCTATTGCAGCTTACGCATACGGTTCGCAGCTGATACCATCAGTTACAGGTTTGGGTACAGGCTTTAACGTTGCCCGTATAGCCAACCCTAATTTGGTATGGGAGCGCCATATCGAGTACAATGCGGGTATTGATTTTTCTATCCTTAAGAACCGCATCGAGGGTAGCTTTGATTACTTCGAGCGCAAATCCGACAGGTTCTTGTTCCAACTGCAATTGCCGGCTTATCTGGTTGGCAGCAACTCTACCAGTCTTGGCGGTATTGCGCCGCCGTTTGTAAACGCGGGTGGTATCACCAACAACGGGTTTGATTTTACCATCAACACCCACAACATTAATAACAAAAACTTTAAATGGAACACCTCCATTATCTTCTCTCGGTATAAAAATAAAGTTACCTCTATGGCTAACGGCCTGCAGGAGATCCGCCAGAGCGTACCCAACGGATTTTTGGTTTTGCCAATTACCCGCACAGTTGTTGGCGGCCCACTTGGCGAGTTTTACGGCTACAAAGTTGTTGGTGTGTTTAAAACAGATGAGCAGCTAAGGAATGCCCCAAACCAGTTTGGTTATCCTATCTCAAACGATATTAAATTAGGTAACAAAAGAACCTGGCTGGGCGATTTGCAATTTGAGGACCTGAACGGCGATGGTAAAATAGACGTGCAGGATCAAACCTCATTAGGTAGTCCGCAGCCTGCATTTACCTATGGCGTTACCAATAGCTTTAACTATAAAGCCTTATCGTTAAGTGTATTTGTACAGGGCGCATACGGCGGTAAGATCCTTAACCTGGTAGAGCGTACGCTGAGCACCTTAACCTCGCTGTACCAAAACCAACTGGCATCCTTCGCTAATTTTTGGACACCGCAAAACCCTACATCTGATAACCCTGCGCCGCGTACCGGTTTGGATAATGCCAACCTGCAGGTATCCGACAGGTATATCAAAAGTGGAACATACCTGCGTATCCAAAACATTAACCTGGGTTACAGCCTGCCGGCCAGTTTGCTGAAAAATATTAAGCTGAGCCGCCTGAAGGTGTATACCAGTGTTCAGAATTTATACACGTTTTCGAGCTATAAAGGCTACGACCCGGAGATCGGCCTCATCAACCAGAACCCATTATTATCAAATGTTGATATAGGCAGGTACCCATCAGCCAGGACCATTGTGTTTGGGTTAAACGCAGAATTTTAATTTTAATTAACATGAAACACTATAGAAAAATTATACTCACGTTAGCTATCATAGGCACCACAGGGCTCAGCTGTAAAAAAGATTTCTTTAACCAGCCGCCGCAGGATGCCATTACGCTGGATAGTTATTACCAAACCACAGAGCAGGTTAAGGCCAGCCCTAATGGTTTGTACAACAGCGTTTGGTTTGCGTTCAACAACAAGGCATCATGGGCAATATCAGAGATGCTGAGCGGTAACGCCCGTAGTTTCTCGTCGGATGTAACGGCGTTTTTAACGTTTTCGCAAACAAGCGATAATACCGAGGTTGCCAACGCCTGGAACTCGCTGTTCACAGTTGTGGCGCAGGCCAATGCACTCATTAATAACCTGCCGCTAAAAGTACCGGCATCAGTACCGCGTGAGGTTGTTAACAATGCCCTGGGCGAAGCGCACTTTATGCGCGCCGTAGCATATTTCTACCTCGTAAGGTTATGGGGAAACGTACCTATCATAGAGAACACGCTGGATTATGTGGACGATTACAAGATCAACACCAACCCGGTAACCGATACTTATAAGTTTATTATTAACGACTTGCAATTTGCCGAAGCCAACTGCACCAAAATGATCAGGAGCGGCAACAGCCAGGCGCAGGGCCATGTATCCAGCGGTTCGGCAACAGCCATGCTGTCTAAAGTTTACCTGTATATGGAAGATTACGCAAACGCGCGTGCATCGGCCGAGAAGGTGATCAATAGCGGCGAGTTTAAGCTGTATGGCCTGGATGTGGTAGGCAAAACCTATACCGAACTATTTGAAACCATTGGCAACAACGGCGAAGAATCTATTGCCGCAATGCAATGGCAGGGCGGTGCAACCTACGGGCATGGTAACTCGGTACAATCATCATTCGCCATGAACGCCACAGTAACCGGTACCGGCGATGGTTACCTGGTTATTGCACCAACCTTTGATCTGCAGCAGGCCTACGAACCCGGCGATGGCAGGCTTTACGGTACCATTATGCTGCCCAATGCCAAGTATCCGCAGATAAATAAAGCAGGCGGTGGTTTTACCGTGCCGGCATCTATAGGCGGGTTTACCAACGCAGCGGTAAAAAAATATGTTACAGGCACACCTGCAGATAACGGCGGCATAGGTGCATCACAATCTACAGGTAACAATACCTACCTGATGCGCTACGCCGATGTATTACTGATTGAGGCCGAGGCCGTATTAGGCAGTGCCGCCTCAACATCAGACCCTGCCGCGCTTACGCCTTTTAATAAAGTAAGGCAGCGCGCGGGTTTAACGCCTGTAACGGTAATTACCAAGAATGATATTTTCCACGAACGCCGGATTGAGTTTGCGCTGGAAGGAGATTACTGGTACGACCTCTGCCGTATGGATGGCTTCAATGTATCGGTACACCCCAAGGCAAAAGCAATCATAGCCAACCAGGAGCGCGGTTACACAGGCGTATCATTAAAAATATCTATTGCCGATGACCGTTTCCTGCTGCCTTACCCTACATCTGAGCTTACTGCAAACCCTAAACTGAAAGAGAGCCCGGTACCTTATGTATTTAAATAATAATTAACCATGAAAAATTATAAAATGAACTGGAAGGCTTTTACCGTACTGCTATTGGCCTGCCTTACAATGGTTGTTGAATCCTGTAAAAAAAGCGAGAACGGCACAGAAGCGCCGCCTGTTATAGCGCGCATCAGAACCATAGCTGTAAGCGATACCAACCAGGTTTCGCAACGGGTAACGCTGGATTCTAACACCACCGTTACGGTTATAGATAAATTACCATCAGACCAAACCGTAACCGGCGGCCGCTGGAGCATGCAGTTTGCCATTATAGGCAGTAACCTGGGCACCACAAAATCGGTTACCTTAAATGGGATGCCCTTGTATTTTAACCCGGCCCTGGTGACCGATAACAGCATTATTTTTGTACTGGCGCCAAACACACCATACGGCACCGACCAGACCAATAAGATATCCGTTACCACAAAATACGGTACCACCGAGTTTGATTTTACCGTTATTCAGCCGCCTGCGGTTATCACCGCTATCAGCTCGCTAACCGGCGCTCCGGGTAAACTGATCACCATCACCGGGACGATATTTGATAATGTATCCGCGGTGAAATTTGGTGCCATCCCGGCAGAGATAGTGGGCACGCCAACCAAAACATCCATCACCGTAAAAATACCGGAGGGCATCACAGCGGCACAGTCGCCGGTTTCGGTAACTACGCCGGGCGGTACTACGGTTGCAACCTCATCGTTCTTTGTATTTAAAAAGCTTTTGTATGATGATGTTTTAACAACAGGCATGGTTTCTTACGGCGGCTGGGGCGGCACGGGCGATATTGCCAACAAAACTGTAGAGCGCCGTGGCGATGCATCCATTAAATTAAATTTTACCGGGTACGATTGCCCGCTGCAGTATGCTTACACCGGCGCAACACCTATCGATCTTACCACTTTTACCTCCTTTAAACTGTCTATCTATGGCGGCCCTGGCAGCAGCGGCAAGAAAGTGAAAATTCAATTTAACGGTGAAGGGGCAGCAGGGGCAACCATCTTTTTAACCGAAGGCGCCTTTGCAGATTTTGTGATCCCGATCAGTTCCATAACAACCTCTAAAACTTTTACCAAGCTTTGGATAGTAGAAGCCAGCGGCAGCAAAGCCCCAATTTATGTTGACGAGATTGGCTTTTTATAAACTGTAGTCCACAAATCTATTTATGAAACATTTAATAAAGTTTAGCCCCCTCTTTGGGGGGCTATCGCTACTGCTATGCCTAATGAGCACGGCAGGCATCTGCCAGCCGCCGCGGCCATACATTACCGTACTGGTAGCGCCCGACCATGACGACTGGCTGTACAAGCCCGGCGAAAAGGTGACTTTCACCATATCGATATTAAAGAACGGCAACCTGCTGAAAGATTGCCCGGTTGATGTAATGGTTGGCCTGGAAAAGGTAGACCCCTTCTTTACCAAAAAACTTACGCTGGCAACAGGCACCCAAACCATTGATGGCGGTACCCTTAAAGAGCCCGGCTTTTTGCGCTGCATTGTAAGCATTAAAATAAACGGCGTGCTGTACCGCGGCCTGGCAACGGCGGGTTTTAACCCTTACCAGATAAAACCTACAACCGATACCCCGCCGGATTTTAACGCCTTTTGGGATAAAGCCAAAAGCGACCTGGCCAAAATTCCGCTGGATACCAAACTGACCTTAAGGCCCGAGCGCTGTACCGAAAAAGTTAACGTGTATGATGTAAGCGTACAAAATTTCAGGCTGGGGGCACGGCTGTATGGCGTTTTATGCGTGCCGAAAAAAGCCGGTAAATACCCGGCTGCGCTTATTGTTCCCGGTGCAGGTATAAGGCCATTGAACGGTTACGTTACCCTTGCCGAAAAGGGCATGATCACCCTGGAGATAGGCATCCACGGCATCCCGGTAAATATGGAGCCGCTGGTTTACAACAACCTGTACGATGGCGCGCTGAACGAATACTACTACATGAATATGGATGATAAGGATCATTATTATTTCAAAAGAGTTTACATGGGCTGTGTGAGAGCGGTTGATGTGATTAATAGTTTGATTGAGTATGATGGGCAAAACCTGGCTGTTTTTGGGGGCAGCCAGGGTGGCGCCCTCTCCGTGGTAACCGCTGCTTTAGATAGCCGGGTTAAATACATGGTGTGCCTTTTCCCGGCCATGGCCGATCTTACCGGCTACCTGCACAACAGGGCGGGGGGCTGGCCGCACATGTTCAATAAGGATAACGCGCCCTTTAACAAAACCGAGAGCCGCATTCAAACCAGTAAGTATTACGATGTGGTGAACTTTGCCAAACTGGTAAAAATTCCGGGCATATACAGCTGGGGTTTTAATGACGAAACCTGCCCGCCCACAACCACATTCTCGCTATATAACTCGGTTAATGCACCCAAAGAGCTTTTTATTGCTATGGACAGCGGCCACTTTGGCTACCCCGAGCAGTGGGACCTGGTAAACAACTGGATGATAAATAAACTGATACCTAAAAAGTAAGCATATGAAAATTCTGATCATGAAAGCATTAGGGCAGGTAATGATAGGCTCGGTCGCCGTTATCGGGCTGGCTGTTACCGCCTGCAAAAAAGACGCAGCAAAGCCAAAGGACGAAGTTGTTGTGCCGGATACCTCATCGAAATATAAACTGGCCTGGTCGGACGAATTTGACGGCAGCACCGTAAATACCAAAAACTGGAATTTCGACACAGGCCACGCCACCAGCGGCTGGGGAAATAACGAGAAGCAATACTACAAGGCTGCCAATGCAAGTATAGCCGACGGTAACCTGCAGATCACGGCCCGCAAGGATGGCACGGGTGCAGACGAATATACCTCGGCAAGGATGACCACCCTGCGCAAATACGATTTTACTTACGGCAAAGTAGAGGCCCGGATGAAACTGCCCGAAGGCCTGGGCTTATGGCCTGCATTTTGGATGCTCGGCTCGGACATGGCCAGCGTGGGCTGGCCCAAATGCGGCGAAATTGATATTATGGAACGGATCAACAACGAGATCTGGATCTCCGGCGCTGCGCATTGGGACAAGGCGGGCCATTCTGCAAGCTCTAAAAAGATCAATACCACGCCAACCGTATACCATGTTTACGGTGTGGAGTGGGATAAAGAGGCCATCCGTTGGTATATAGATGGGCAGCTGTACCACCAGGTATCAACAAAAGATAATGTTGATGATACTGATGAATTTCATAAGCCATTTAATATTTTACTAAATTTAGCGGTAGGCGGCAACTGGCCCGGGCAGATAATTGATGATACCAAACTGCCCGCCGTAATGCTGGTAGATTATGTACGTGTTTATAAAGAAAAATAAGAAATTGAAAAAGATCATCCTCGTAGTAACGTTGTTTTTGGCATTAGGCAACGCGCAGGCGCAGCAGGCTTTTAAATGGCCCGGCGGTAAAAAGGCGGCAATCATTTTAACTTATGATGATGCCCTGCAATCGCAATTGAATATTGTTGCGCCGCAGCTGTTAAAGTATAAGCTCACCGGCACTTTCTTTTTAGACGGTAAAGTTTCTAAGCCCGATATAGAAAGGTGGCGGCAACTGAGCAAAGCAGGCAACGAACTGGCCAACCACTCGCTTTATCACCCATGCTCGGTAAAGGCGTACAAGGCCGCTCATTACAGCGAGGATTACACCGTGGCCGGTACTATTAAAGAAATTGGGATTATGAACGCCATACTGGATAGCATTAACGGGCACAAAACCCGCACCTACGCTTACCCATGCGGTATGTATGTGGCTAACGGGGTAGATTATACCGATTCGCTCATTGCATCGGGCATTGTAAAGTACGCCCGCGTTGGTGGCGATAATAGAACCGCCATCGTAAGTAAGTTTAATAACCTCGATTTTTTTAAGGTGCCCAGCTGGGGCGTAGCCAAAGGTACCGAAGGTGCTGCGCTGATTGCCGCGGTAAAAGAAACCCTAAAGGCCAATGGCATGCTGGTATACATTTTCCACGGTGTGGGCGGCGATTACCTGGATGTATCTGCCGAAGCGCACCGGGAACTCCTGCAGTTTTTGGCAGAGAACAAGAACGATGTTTGGGTAGGCACCTTTCAGGAGGTTTTAGATTATGTTAAAAAGAACAGGAAGTAAGCCCTGCCGGTATTTAATAGCTGATTATATTCAGCAGCCTAAAAAGCATAATTACATGAAAAAAACGATACTGATAATTACAGCAGTTTTAATGCTGAGCTTCCAAACCGCAAAGCCATTGAAGGTGATCTTTTTTGGCGATTCTATTACACAGGCGGCAACTTCCCCGCAGGGTTTCATCACCCTGCTGAACGAAACCGTTAAAACCAATAAGCAAACCGACCAGTACGAACTGCTGGGCAAAGGCATCGGCGGTAGCAAAATTTACGATCTGTTCTTCAGGTTTGAGGGCGATGTGCTCAACAATAACCCCGATGTGGTGATCATTTGGGTGGGCGTTAACGATGTATGGCACAAGCGCAGTTTCCAAACAGGTACGGATCCGGATAAGTTTGTGCTGTTCTACGGCGCCATGATCAAAAAACTGCAGGAACGTAATGTTAAAGTTGTGCTTTGCACACCTGCCAGCATCGGCGAAAAAACCGATTACACCAACGATATGGATGGCGATTTGAACAAGTATTCGCAACTGATAAGGGACCTGGCAACAAAGTACAACTGCGGCATGCTGGATTTTCGTAAGGTGTTCCATGCTTATAACGTAGAGCACAATACATCAAACCTTGAAAAGGGGATCTTAACCACAGATGGCGTACACCTTAATGCCGCCGGTAACAAACTGGTTGCGGATGAAATGAGTAAGGTGATCTTTACTAAATAGGTTCTTTATCAATACGCTTAACTATCATGTTAAAAGTTTCATCGGCTGTTTTATTCTTTCTTTTGCTCGTAACTACGCTAAATGCCGTAGCGCAACAAGATGTGATAACCGATGGGCCGGAAGCTGATAGCTTATTTAAGAAGATAACGGATTTAAACATTCCCGGTTTAAGCGTAACCAACATCAGGTTTGTACAAAAAGGCACGCCGTTTAAGCCGGCCAATTCTGCCGGTGAGATTAAAGATCTGCCGGATTTTTGCCGGGTAGCCGCCACACTGAAGCCCACCCCGCAATCATACATCCGTATAGAAGTATGGCTGCCCCAACATAACTGGAACGGCCGCTTGCTTGGAACAGGTAATGGCGGCGGTGCAGGCGGTATTGCTTATGCTGCTTTAGCAAACGGCCTGCAAAGAGGTTACGCAACCGCTAATACAGATATGGGCACATCCCGTGGCGGTGCAAATGCAGCCGTTGGCCAGCCCGGGGTTTGGGCGGATTTTGGTTATCGCGCAACCCATTTGATGACGGTGGCTTCCAAAGCTATCCTAAAAACTTACTACGGCAAAGTGCAGCACCATGCTTATTTTATGGGCTGCTCCACAGGAGGGCAGCAGGCATTAATGGAGGCCCAGCGATTTCCTGATGATTACAACGGTATAATTGCCGGCGCACCTGCCAATAACCGCACCCATTTACATACCGGGTTTTTATTGAATAACCGGCTGATGAACGAAGGCGGGGTAAAATTATTTACCGATCAGGAACTGGCATTCATCAGCCGTAAAATTATAGCAACAGTTGCAGGGAAAGATGGCGGCGCACCCGGCGATAACTTTTTAACCGATCCGGCGGCGGTCCGCATTAATTTTGATGCTTTGTTTAAATGCAAGGGTGGCGGTGATACCTGTTTAAACGATGCGCAGATAGCGGCATTAAAGAAAATCTACGCGGGTGCCGTAAACCCTGTCACCGGCGAACAAATTTATACGGCCCCGCCTTTGGGGAGCGAAAACGTATCCGGCGGGTTGATCTATCAGCAGACTGCAAAAGGCGCCAATGATCTGTTTTACCAGTTTAAGTGGGTGTTTGGGGATAATTTTGATGCATCCAAATTCAATTTCAGCACGGATATGGATAAGATGGACGCTATGCTTGCCCCAATTTTAAACGCCAACAATGCCGACCTGGAACCGATAAAAAAACTTGGCGGCAAAATAATTATGTATACCGGCACTGCTGACGCTTTAGTGCCTTACCAGGATGCGGCCAATTATTACGAACGGGTTGTTCAGCGGCAACATGGGTTAAAGCAAACGCAAAGCTTTTTCAGATATTTTTTGGTGCCCGGCATGGGGCATTGCAGCGGCGGCCCCGGCTTAAACGGTTTTGGCGGTAAACCGGATAGCGAGCACGATCTTTTGCTGGCGATTGTTGCCTGGGTGGAAAACGGTAAAGCTCCCGACAAGCTGATTGCAACAGCGCTAAGCTGCTGCGGTGTGCCAAACCCGGTGAGGTTTCAGCGGCCGGTTTATCCGTATCCCAAATTTCCGGCGTATGTAAAAGGAGATGTTAACGCGCCATCGAGCTATAAGGCGGTTACGCATAAAACAAACAATCTGTTAAAACCGGCCGAGAAATATTTAAAGTAAATTATTAATAATCCAGGATCATTTGAAGAACAAGGTTGTATTTATTACCGGGGCTGCCAGCGGCATAGGCTTAGCAATAGGAAAGTCGCTCGCGGCAAAAGGGGCAAAGGTTATAATTACCGATGTTAATGAGGCTGCGGTTATTGCCGTAGCGGAAAGCCTGCATAACGATAACCTGCATATAACAGGCATGGGCTGCGATGTAACCAGCGAAGAACAAATAAAGAACGCTATAGCAAAAACGTACAGCACTTATGGCCAGCTTGATATTTTGATCAATAACGCAGGGTTGCAATATGTATCGCCGATAGAAGAATTTCCTGCCGATAAATTTGAGCTGCTTATAAAAGTGATGCTTGTAGCCCCCTTCCTGGCTACAAAGGAGGTTTTCCCGATAATGAAGGCGCAACGGTTTGGGCGTATTATTAATATGGCATCTATAAACGGCCTGGTTGGCTTTGCCGGCAAAGCGGCTTATAACAGCGCCAAGCATGGCGTTATCGGCCTTACTAAAGTAGCAGCTTTGGAAGGTGCGCCTTTTGGTATAACAGTAAATGCGGTTTGCCCCGGTTATGTAGATACGCCTTTGGTGCAAAACCAGCTGGCAGGTATTGCTAAGCTCAAAAATATTTCGGTAGATAAAGTGCTGGAAGAAGTGATATACCCGCTGGTACCACAGCGCCGCTTGCTTTCGGTCGCCGAGATCTCGGGTTACATCAACTATCTTGTAAGTGAGGAAGCCATGGGTGTTACCGGCCAGGCCGTGGTTATTGATGGCGGTTACACGGCGCAGTAATATAAGTTCAAAATCTTCGCTGCTTTATTTGGGTGATCATCTTTATCCAACAAATTCCGGTTGTTAACTTATTTAGCCTGAAAGAAATTTCCGTATATATTAATATTCATAAAATATAATATATTTGTTTATACCCAATTATAAGCGCCCATATTGATTGATGACTCCCCCATTCAATGAATCAGAGGTTATAAAAAAAATTACCTCCGGTGACCGGAACGCATTTGCTGTGCTTTATACCGAGTATATGGGCGAGTTATACAATTATGTTTACCTGTTTACCAAATGCCGGGAAGACAGCGAAGAAATTGTGCAGGAGATTTTTGTAAGGATCTGGAACAAGCGCGAAACGCTCAGTGAGATCACTTCCTTTAAATCGTACCTGTACAGGTCTGCCAAAAATTTGCTATTGGATGAGATCAGGAAGAATGCTGTAAAAGCAAAGGCATTCACCGCGTTAAAGCCGGATGAAAGCGATACCAAAAAAGCCGACGATAATATTACTTACAGCCAGTATTACGCCATTGCAGAGCAAGCCATATCTATGCTGCCCGAGAAACGGCGGCTCATCTTTTTAATGCGAACGCGGGAGGAGTTGTCGCTTGATGAGATAGCGGCTAAACTGTGCATTTCCAAATCGGTTGTTAAGAAGCAACTGTATGCGGGTATCAGTTTTGTACGCACGTATTTGCATCAAAACGAGTTCCCGCTGATCATTATCATCATCTCCGGCTTGTTTAATTATTAAATTCATCACAGAGGGGGCTTTTCCTAATCGCTTTTCGTCTACCTTATATGGAACCGAAACAACTTCATGAATTTCTTGAAAAATTTTCAGCCAACCGGCATACGGAAGAAGAGCACCAGGCCTTTTTGAACTGGCTTTATACCCAGCCCGCCAACAAGGTTGAAGAAATTTTGGAGTTTTACAGGCAAGTTGCCGCAGGTACCAGTTTTGCTGCCGACCCATTACTGGCGCAAAAGATAGAAGCAAGGATAGATGGGGCCGATATGCAGGATGCCCCAGAGGTGAAAGTTATCCCGTTATGGAGGCGTTATGCTAAAGCCGGTTCATTTGCTGCTTGTTTGGTTATTGCCTGCCTTACCTGTGTTTACTTTTTAAATAAAGGTGCTAAGCAAACAAGTTCAGCTGATATGGTTGCGGTTAATAAGGAGATCTTTCAGGGCGGTAACAAAGCAGTATTGAGCCTGGCAGATGGTTCGCATATTATTCTCGATTCGGCCAAAATTGGCGAGCTTGCAAACCAGGGCGGCGCATCCATCTACAAGTCTGCCGATGGGCAGGTGGTTATTGATGCTTCTAAAATAGCGGGTAACGCAAACGCGGTTACCTATAGCACGCTCTCTACCCCGCGTGGTGGCCAGTACGTAATTAAACTGCCCGATGGTACCAGTGTTTGGCTCAATTCATCATCGTCTATTAAATTCCCTTCTGCATTCATCAATAAAGAAAGAAACGTAGAGCTTACCGGGGAAGCCTATTTTGAAGTGGCCAAAGATGCCTCGAAACCATTCCGTGTAAAAACAGCTACCCAAAATGTAGAGGTGCTGGGTACCCACTTTAATATTAACGCCTATACCGACGAACCCGATGTGGTAACCACATTGCTGGAAGGCAGCGTAAAAGTAGCACCGTTTACAGGCAGCAAAACACTGATACTAAAACCGGGCCAGCAAGCACGCCTGAACGGCGATATAAAATTGTATAATGTTGATGCCGACCTGTATGTGGACTGGAAAAACGGCTACTTTAAATTTGAGCAGGAGGACCTGCACTCCATTATGCGCAAGATCTCCAGGTGGTATGATGTGGACGTAAGCTACAAAGGCAACGTTACCGAAGAGGGCTTTGTAGGTACCGTTCCGCGGTCTAAAGATATTACCGAGGTGCTGAATGCCCTGAAGTTTACCGGCCTCATCAATTATAAAATTGAAGGTAAGCATATCACAGTTACACCTTAATATACTCGAAGATTTTAGCGGGTTGCAGATGCAGCAAAGCTTTTAGTCTGTTAACTGCGGAACGGCCCGCTATGTTATAAACCAATTTCTAAACCTTATCACAATTTTAAAACGTTATATCTAAGCTATGTTTAAGCGATTTTTAACTTTCGTAACATTACTGGTAGTACTTACCAACAGCTGCATAGCGCAGCAGCCAAAAAGCGATAGCATTTTTAATAAGCAATACATTAAACGGGTAATGCTGAATGTATTTAACTGGCAGCTGCAAAACCCGGTTGGCCGCAATAAAACTAATGGTGATGATTGGGCTCGTGCCGTTTTCTACAGCGGGATAATGCGTGCTTATGAGCATACAAAAAACGAGGCTTACCTTGATTCGGCACTGCGCTGGTCGCAAAGTGTGGGTTTTAAACTGGGCGAGCGCTACCGCCACGCCGACGACCATACCCGTGGCCAGGCATTTCTCGAACTGTACAAATACAAAAAAGATAAAGCAATGATAAGCAACGTGCAGGCGGTTTATGATTCGCTGATTGCCCAGCCTATACGCGGCCGCGAAGAATGGTGGTGGTGCGATGCGTTGTTTATGTCGCCGCCGGTACTGGTGCGTTTGGCAAAAGTTACGGGCGATGACAAGTACAATAAGTACATGAACGAAATGTGGTGGGATACCACCGATTTTCTGTTTGATAAAGATGAGAGCCTGTACTACCGCGATAAAAGTTATTTCGCCATGCGCACAGCTACCAATAAAAAGGTGTTCTGGTCCAGAGGAAACGGCTGGGTAATGGGCGGCTTGGTGCAGGTGCTGGAGCACTTACCCAAAAATGACCCGTACTACGCGCGCTATCTCAATCTGTATAAAAAAATGGCGGCTAAAATAGCAACGCTGCAACAGGCGGACGGATTATGGCGCGCCAGCCTGTTGGATAACCAGGAGTTTACCAATAAAGAAACCAGCGGCTCGGCATTTTTTGTGTTTGCGCTGGCCTGGGGTGTTAACCACCATCATTTGGATAAAGATACCTATATGCCGGTAGTAAGAAAAGGCTGGGAAGCGTTAATCTCGGCCGTGCAGCCATCAGGTAAATTAACCTGGGTGCAGCAGATAGGCTCGGAGCCTAAGAGTGTTAAGGAAAGCGATAACCAGGAGTATGGCTCGGGAGCATTCTTAATGGCGGGCACCGAGATGCTTGCGTTGAAAAGCCGGTAGTTATTGATCCAAAAAGCAAAGCCGCTTTACTAAACGTAGATCGGCTTTGCTATTATTGAAGTAATTGTATCAGCTTATTTTACCGGTGTAATTACAATGTTCCTGTAATCAATAGGGCCGTGGTCGCCCTGGATAAACAGGGGGCCGGGTTCGCCTTCGTTGCTGTCTATAGCACCGCCGGTTAAGCCGGGGATCTCCTGCCTGCAAATTACTTCGGTGCCGTTAGCCACAATGGTAACCAGGCGGCCAACCAGGGTAATATCGTATGATTGCCATTCGCCCGGGTTTTTAGCCATCATTTTGTTAGGCGGCAAAAAGCCGTAAACTGAGCTGAACTGGTTGTTGATAGGCTCCGGCTCGCCGCTTTTGGTATCTATCACCTGTATTTCGTAACGGCCGCGCAGGTAAACGCCGCTGTTGCTGCCTTGTTTATAACGGAACTCTATGTGCAGTTTAAAATCGGTGAATTTTCTATCGCTGATAAGGTTAGCGCCAGATTTCAGGCTTCTTAAAATGCCGTTCTCAACGGTCCACTGGTTTTTACCATCTGTGTGCCAGCCTTTGGTGTCTTTTCCGTTGAACAGTTTTATTGGCGCACCCCAAACAGGCGCTTTGGTACGTACAAGCAATGGTGCACGCACGCCGGTAAAGCTGTAGCTTACGCCATCGGTGTAAACCATGGTGCCTTTTATTTTATCGCCATCAGCCTCAAATTCAAAATCCATATTGCGGTTACCTTCTTCCCATTGCGGGGGGATAGAAAAGCTGTATTTGCCGTCTTTTACCTTCACCTCCGAGATAGGGCGGGCGCTGCCAAAGGCATAGGTAAACCTGCCGATAAGCGTATGCGTGCCCGATTTTTGCACCTCCAGCCATGATGGGATGCTTTTACCGCCCTTTTCCATGGTGATATCCCATCTGCCAATAACGTCGGGCTGTTTATCTATATTAAAGAAACCGGAGGATGCTTTAGCTGCTGAGAGAGCGAATAATGCAAAAAAGATCTGTACCGCAATAAAACGGTAAATGCGAGTGCTTTTCATAAACGGTGAGTTTTAATGTTTATTTAATTGAGGCCTAAATCTACAAACTAACATTCAAACTTTTATGTTGCTTCTGAAGAAGTGTTTGAGGAGCGGCAATATCGGAAACCCTCAAATTGCCTACATTTGTGCTACGTAACCCAATCCTGATATGAAAATAGCTACTTATAATGTAAACGGAGTTAACGGGCGCCTGCCGGTGCTGCTGCGCTGGCTGGCAGAAACCACACCTGATGTTGTTTGCCTGCAGGAACTGAAAGCCCCGCAGGAGAAATTCCCCGAGCAGGCTATAAAAGATGCGGGTTACAATGCTATATGGCACGGCCAAAAAAGCTGGAACGGTGTTGCCATACTGGCCCGTGGCCTGGAGATTAAAGAATTAAGGCGCGGCCTTCCCGGCGACCCGGATGATGAGCACAGCCGTTATATTGAAGCATTTGTAAATGGTGTAATTGTAGGCGGTTTATACTTACCTAATGGTAACCCTGCCCCCGGCCCTAAGTTTGATTACAAGCTGCGCTGGTTTGAGCGTTTAACCGAACATGCTGCCGGGCTGCTGGCATCAGACCTGCCCGTGGTATTAACCGGCGATTATAACGTTATGCCTACCGAAAAAGACGTTTACAAGCCCGAGCGTTGGGTGGAAGATGCATTGTTTAGGCCGGAAACCCGTGCCGCGTTTAAGAAACTGGTAGACCAGGGCTGGACGGACGCCATCCGTAAGCTATATCCCGATGAAACCATCTATACCTTTTGGGATTACTTCCGCAATGCTTACGGCCGTGATGCCGGGCTGCGGATAGACCATTTTCTGCTGAGCCCGCACCTGGATAAACGCCTTGTAGCTGCCGGTGTGGATAAGAACGTACGCGGCTGGGAGAAAACAAGCGACCACGCACCTGTATGGATTCAACTTGCTGATGTATAAGCGCGTTTAGCAGGCTATCATGGGCGATCTGTATACAGGCAGCCTGATAGGTTCGTGTTTGTAGTTAAACATCAGTAACTTAACCTGGGCGGCCAGCTTTTTAATATTAAAGGGTTTTTGTATCAGCAGGTTGCAGCTTAGGTTTTCCTTAGGTATTACCACGCGCGGGTAAGCCGATAAGATAATTACCGGCAGATTTTTGCTGCGGGCGGATGTTTTTATCTCGCGGCAAAGTTCGCCGCCGCTTGCGGCATGTAATAAATAATCTATAATCAGCAGGTCGGGCTTTACGTCGGCCAGTAGCTGGCTAATGTTATTAATACCAGCGCAGGTTTTCACATCCATCCCTTCTTCACTAAGCTGTGCTTTTAGTATTGCTATAACATCCGGGTCGTTATCAATAATTAGTACGGTTGACGTTCTGTTGGTGAAGTTAGGTTGCATGGCTGTTTGTTTATATACAAACTTAAAACAGCCAATTGATAATTCATACGCGTATAAATACCCGATTATTAACCATTAGATAATGGCCCGCAGCAGCAGTAATTATAGGTTTATCAATAGTTATTTATCTGATAATGTAGAGTTAACATTCCTGTTAAACTAAGCGCGTAGCTTTATGTTATTAAATAAAGGTTATTATGGAGCCAGGATATAATACAATTGATTTAATAATGCTTGCCATTGCAGCGTTTGTGATCTGGATGGTAATGCGTGTGCCAAAAGATAAAAAAGCTTTTAAGGAAGAACTGATGCGCTCTAAAAGCAGGCAGGGCCAGCCAGTATCTTCCTAAGCCGATACTGTTATATATTTATAATTGCCGAACCAGGGATACCGGGAGTGAAAAAGATAAGAGTTGCATTTTTTGCCGAAATATTAACCGAAGACCTGGATGGTGCCGTGCGCACCATGTTTCAACTCATTAAACGGATAGACTCTGAAAGGTTTGATTTCCTGTTTATCTACGGCAGCGGGGCTGATACTATAGGCAATTTTAAAAGCCTGAAAATTCCTGCCATATCATTGCCTTTTGTAACCAGCTATGCCATGGCGCTCCCGATATTTGCAAAAAAGCAGATGCAGCAGGCGTTGCACGAGTTTCAGGCGGATGTTATTCACATTGCTACGCCATCATTACTGGGGCACTGGGCGCTGCAATATGCAGGGGAGCGCCATATCCCCGTAATATCTATTTACCACACACATTTTATATCTTATATAGATTACTATTTTAAGCACCTGCCCTTTTTGATAAAGCCGGTGAAGAAAGTGCTTGCTCAAAAGCACAAGGCTTTTTATAACAGTTGCGATAAGATCTACGTACCATCTGAAAGTATTAAGCAGGAACTTAACCAAATAGGTATCGACCTGCACCGGATGCAGCTGTGGAAACGCGGGATAGATACTGATTTGTTTTCGCCGTTAAAGAAAGATAAGCGGGTAGTGCAGCAGCTAACCGATAATAACCAGCCGGTAATAATGTTTGCGAGCCGCCTGGTTTGGGAGAAAAACCTGGAAACGCTCTTTGCCATTTACGAGCAAATGCAAAGTAAACACCCCGAGGTGAATTTTTTGGTGGCAGGTAACGGTACGGCATTTAAAGCCTGCCGCGGCCGGATGAAGAACGCCATATTTACCAGTAAGATAGATCATAGCAAGCTATCTATACTATATGCATCGGCAGATGTGTTTGTGTTCCCTTCCGTATCCGAAACGTATGGCAACGTGGTGCTCGAAGCTATGGCATCGGGCCTGCCCTGTGTTATTGCCGATGGCGGAGGCTCGCAGGATTTTATTAAGCAAGGCGTAAATGGTTTTAAATGCCAGCCCTACAATGCTGCCGACTATGTAGAGAAAATAGAAATAATACTTACCAATAAAGTGCTTAAAAAACATATTGTAGAAGAGGGGCTAAACTACAGCCGCGCCTTTAACTGGGAAGAGCTTGCCTGTACCTATTTTAACAACCTGCAGCAGCTTGCAAAACGCACCCTTTTAATGGCTGTGTAATAATGTTTTACTATTAGTTAACCTTTGATTGTTAACACAGGCTTAATATTATCATGCCTTTATGTTAATGTGTTAGTAACATTCAACTAACATTACGATAATAGTTTTGCAGTGATTAAAAATAGTCACGTGAAAAAAATTATATCAGCAATTGCCTTATTATTATTTACCACAATATCTGTTAGCCTGTATGCTCAGAGCACCGGCAAGATAAGCGGTAAAATTATCGATCAAAAAACAAGCGAAACCTTAATTGGCGCCACTGTTAGTATTGAAGGTACTACCAAAGGTGTAGCCACCGATGTAGAAGGTAAGTACATATTAAGCGGCGTAGCAGCCGGCAGGTACACTATTGTAATAAGGTACATTGGCTACCAGGCCAAATCGATATCTGATGTTGTTGTTAAGGCAGGCGAGGTTACCAACTTAGATGTAGCCGTAACACCCGCAGCTACTACATCATTAAACGAAGTAGTGATAAAAGCCACCTACAGGCAGGCTTCTACCGCATCATTATACGCTATCCAAAAAAACAGCGTATCTATCTCAGATGGTATCTCATCAGAAACCATCCGCAAATCTCCGGACAGAAACACTGCCGACGTATTAAAACGTGTAAGCGGTGCTACAGTACAGGATAACAAATTCGTAGTTATCCGCGGTTTGAGCGACAGGTATAACACCGCTTTACTTGATGGTTCTGTTCTGCCAAGCACCGAGCCTAACAGAAAAGCATTCTCTTTCGATATCGTACCATCAAACCTGGTTGAAAACTTAACCATCACCAAAACAGCTTCTCCTGATCTTCCGGGTGACTTTGCGGGTGGTGTAATACATATCCAAACCAAGGATCTTCCAGATCAGAACTTTATGTCTTTTGGTATTGGTGGTGGTTACAATACCGCTTCAACCTTTAAAGAGTTCCTAAGCGGACAAAGAAACGCTACCGATTACTTTGGTTTTGATAACGGTAAAAAAGGCCTTGCCCAGGGTTTCTCATCATACAATACAATTGTTAACGGCCTTTCAGACAGGCAGAATATTGCCCTGTTAAACAGCTTGCCGCCAGATTATAATATCTACAAAAACAAAGCGCTTCCTACCCAGAACTACCAGTTTACAATTGGCCAGGTAAAAGATTACGAAAAAAGCGGCAACAGGTTAGGTGCTATATTAGCCTTAACTTACCGTAATTCGCAAACCATTGCTAATGATGTAACCCGTAGCTATTACGATTACCATTACAATGATGATGTGTACAAATTCTCTACCAACATTGGTGCATTGCTTAACATTGGTTACACCTTCGGTAAAAATAAGATCACGTTTAAAAACGTTTATAACAGAATCTACGACGACCAGTTCCTGCAGCGTACCGGTACCAATACTAACGCTGGTGTTGATGTTAAATATTATGCTTTCGACCTTTTGCAGAAAGCGTTGTTCAAATCTACATTAGAAGGTTTACACCCAATTGGTGATAAAGGTTCTAAGATCAACTGGTCTGCCAGCTATGCCAATATCCTGAACGATCAGCCAGATCAGCGTAAAGTGAGCTACACCCGTAACCTGGGCAGCGATAACCCTTTCCAGGCTAACGTATCTACACTGGGTAAAGAAAATGCAACCCTTTTTGCCAAGCTTAACGAAAACTCTTACACCGGCAACTTAAACTATACGCTGCCTTTGAAAATGTTTAACCAAACAGCAACATTCAAAGCTGGTTTAGCAACCCTTTACCGCGACAGGGACTATAACGTAAGGTTTTTGGGCGCAGTAATAAGAGATAACGACCCTACCACCGCAGATGCAATTAAGCAACGCCCTTTAAGCACCCTTTTTGGCCGCGACCTGATCAACGCCAACGTTTACAGGCTTGAAGAAATAAACGGCGAGCCTGATTCTTACAACGCAAATTCAATGACTAACTCGGGTTATTTAATGCTTGATAACAAGCTTACCGATAAGTTAAGGTTTGTATGGGGTGCCAGGGTAGAGAACTTTGATGTAAAGGTTAACCCTTTGGATATAACCAACACAGCAGGCTTTGTTAAACAAAACTATACCGACATATTACCATCGGCTAACTTAACTTACAGCTTAACTGATAAAATTAACCTGAGGGGTTCTTACTCACGCACACTTGCCCGCCCGGAATTTAGGGAGTTATCGGTATCTGCATACTACGATTACGAGATCCTGGCGTTCCAGCAGGGTGACCCTAACCTGAAAAAATCTAACATTGATAACGTAGATGTTCGTTTTGAACTTTACCCTTCAGCTGGTCAGATCATCTCGGTATCAGGTTTCTACAAAAAGTTTAAAAACGCGATAGAAAGCTTTAATAACGATGCCAACTCTACCCGTACCATTACTTACTTTAACTCAGATAAAGCAAGTGTTTACGGTGCTGAATTAGAGATCCGCAAATCATTAGAATTTATTTCAGCATCAGACTTCCTGAAGAATACCACAGTATATACCAACGTAGCTATAATTAAATCAAACGCAGTTAACCCAACAGATGGCCGTATAAATTTCATTGAAAAAGAACGACCATTGGTTGGCCAGGCACCATATGTAATTAATGCCGGTTTACAGCATGCATTTTTAAACAACAAGCTAACCTTTAACGCCCTGTACAATAAGGTAGGCCGCCGGTTGTTTGCTGCAGCGGGTGGTTTGTACGAAAACGTTTGGGAGGCCCCGCGTAACGTTGTTGACTTACAGTTAGGTGTAAAAGTATTGAAAGGTAAAGGCGAGTTTAAATTAAACGCAGGCGATATCTTAAACCAGCGCGCAACCTTCTACTACGACTTTAACAAGAATAAAAAATATGACGCTGCTACCGATGGTACACAAAGCAGCTACAAACCAGGTGGCAATTACTCATTCTCGTTTAATTACACCCTTTAATATGTTAATTCAATGTTAAGCTCAATTGCTTTATTTAACACTTATTTAAAAGTGAGGTAATGCTGAGTTTAATGTACTTGTGTTTATTTGAATAGAAATTAAAAAGACAAAAATGAAAAAAATCTTCTTATCTGCTGCTTTAGGCTTAAGCATTTTAGCAACGAGCTGTTCTAAAAATACCGTTGACCCGGGAACCGATCCGGTTGTTACTCCGGTTAATGGCGATGTTGTTACTGTAACAGGCGATATTACTGCAAACACAACCTGGACTGCAGATAAAATATACCTTTTAAAAGGTAATGTATTTGTAACAGGTAACGTTACTTTAACCATCCAACCAGGTACACTTATTAAAGGCGATAAAGCTACTAAAGGTGCATTAGTTATCACACGTGGTTCTAAAATTGATGCTACAGGTACTGCTGATAAACCAATTGTATTTACATCTAACGTAGCTGCAGGTGGCCGTTCACAAGGCGATTGGGGTGGTGTTATCCTTTTAGGTAGCGCTCCTAACAACTTAGGTAACGCTGTACCAATCGAAGGTATCTCTGATGCTACCGATAAAGGTAAGCACGGTGGCAGCAACGCTACAGATAACTCTGGTGTTTTAAAATACGTACGTATTGAGTACGCTGGTATTCCATTGGGCCCAGATAACGAGATCAACGGTTTAACTTTTGGTAGCGTTGGTTCTGGTACTACTATTGAGTACGTAGAAGTTTATCGTTCTGGTGACGATGCTTACGAGTGGTTTGGTGGTACTGTAAACGCTAAGCACTTATTAGCTATTGATACCTGGGATGATGATTTTGATACTGATAACGGTTTCTCTGGTAAAATTCAGTTTGGTTTAGCGCAGCGTTTAGCTTCAACTGCAGACGTATCTGGTTCAAACGGTTTCGAATCTGATAACAACGCAACTGGTACAAACGGTACACCACAAACTGGTGCTGTATTCTCTAACATGACTATATTAGGTCCAAAAGAGGCAGCAAGTTTTACAGCTATCAACGCTAACTTCCAGCACGGTGCGCAAATCCGTCGTAACTCGGCTATCAGCATCCTTAACTCTGTAATTGCTGGTTACACGGAAGGTATCTTCTATGATGATGCATTACCTGCAGCTCCATCTACAGAAAACTCTTCTACTAACTTTACTGCCGGCAGATCTGTATTTGCAAATAACCTTATTGCTGCAAGCAATAGCAAAAGCAACCAGATCAAAGCTTCTAACGCAACTGTAGTGGGTGTAATTTCACCTTTGTTAACTGCTGCAAACACTTTCTCTCCAGATCTATACGTTGAAGGTACTGTTTACGCAGATCCATACAAATTCTCTCCGGACTTAGCAGGTACAGTATCTGGCAGAAACAGAGCTGGTATCCCTAACTTTACTCAGGTTGCTAATTCAGTAGCTTTAACCGGTGCTGCATTTACCAATGCTAAAGTAACGGATACTTTCTTTGAGCAAGTTGCTTACAGAGGTGCTTTCGGTACTACCGACTGGACTACTGGCTGGGCTAACTTTAACCCACAGGTATTGCCTTACGACAAACCAGGTGCAGTTAAATAATAAACAAAACTAACCCTCATAATTAGAAAGCCGCTCCAATATTGGGGCGGCTTTTTTGCTGTTGAATCTTTCGGTTAAATAATTGAGCTGGATTTTGCACTGCTTATTCCGGGTCGCTCTCTTGTTTGGCCTGTTCTGCAAGTTTATTCAGGTTGGTATCTATCGGGTTTTCTTTTAACAGCCTGGCGAAGAATACCAGGTTAGCCACCAGGTAGCGCACAGTTAAATTGGTAAAGTAATGCCTCTCTCCGCCGGCTTCAACATAATCTTTTCCGCGGCCGGCAAGGCCCACCCAATAGGCATTTACATTCGGTGGTATGGTAAAGCCAAACTCCTGCATAGCCCAAAGCATTTGCGCGGCACAGGAATGTGCGCCATCCTCGTTGCCAGTAATTAAACAACCGGCAACCTTACCATAAGTAAAATATTGGCCGGTTTCTTCATCGGTAAAACCATCCTCGTGGAAGATAGCGTCCAGCCGTTCAATAACCCGTTGCGCGGTGGAAGCAAGCCTGCCCATCCAAATGGGGCTGGCTAATATAAAGATCTCGCAGCCGCGGATCTTTTCTAAAATAAGCGGCCACTGGTCGCCGTTGCCCATATCGGTTCCATTGCCCGGTTTTACCTCGTAATCTACCAAACGGATCACCTCTGTTTCGGCACCCTGCTGTTGTAATTGAGTAACAGCTTTGTTGATGAGGGCATCGGTATTAGAAAAATTGGGCGACGGTTTTAAAGTACAATTTATAATAAGCGCTTTCATGTTTAATTTGTTGTTGCTTTGACTGATAGGACAACATCTGCACGGTAATTATGTTAGATGCTTCTGAGAAAAACATTGTATCTTAAAAAAATATTTTATTGTGAATGAATACAGCAGCAACAGATAGTGGTAGGGCTTTAGAGCACGATCATGTATCCTCTACAAAAGAAAAAAAGCGGGATACGAATATTGATTTGTTGCGCCTTATAGCTGCTTTTGGGGTTATTAATATCCATACACCTTTTACAACAGAGGGTGCGGCCAAAATAAATGCTTTTTTCTTGCCGCTTGGCGTACCTTTTTTCTTTTTAACATCGCTGGTGTATTTTTTAGCGGGATTAAAGGAAGATACCTCCCTTAAAGCAGTTATAAAAAGAACGTTTAAGCGTATTTTGCTTCCTTACCTTGCCTGGACGGTGATCTACGTATTACTAATGGTAATTAAGCATGCTGTAGTACATAAGCCAAACAACATAGTGCCCTACCGTGTTTTATTTTATGGCGAAAGTGCTGTACACCTGTATTTTTTACCTCAATTGGTTGCCATGCAAATGCTGGTGCTGGCGTTGTACTTTATGTTCAACACTGCTGCTAATAAAAAAATTACGGGTGCAATAATTTTTATAATGGTAATTGCCTATTACACCATTGGCAACATGCTTAATTGTTTTGGTATAACACCGCTGCCATCGGTGGTGTTTTATATAGTTTCTGCTTGTGTGGTAGTAGCCGTTATTAATGATGCTATAAAGTGGGTATGGGTAATGGTTGGATTTATTATTTTGATATTGCCCTTGTTTATCAATTCCTTAGAAAGCAAGCCCGAAATTTTTAACTATATTAACTATTTGCCAACTGCAGGATTAGCGCTTGTACTGCTTGCAATTGGTTTGCCGCAAATGCCGCTATCTAAGTTAATGACAAAGTTTACCAATGCTTCCTTTGGTATTTACCTGTGCCATGTGGTATTCCTTGAAGCCATTCTGTTTACAACAGACCGGTTTTTCCCGGGTAAAATTGTGCACGATTTTTTGGGTAACCTGGTTATTACTTTTTCGGTTTTTATTCTTTCTGCCGGTTTTACCATACTACTGAGCAGGGTGCCCGTTTTGCGAAATTACTTTTTAGGTATAGAGGCGCAAAAACATAAGCGGAGAAAACGCCGTACGCGATCCTCAAAATCCCCGGAAGAAGCAGCGTAGAACGTAATCTGTTCTATACAGCGTATGACTAAATAAAGGAAGCTTGTATTCGGTTGATTCTAATTCTGGAACCTAAGATTAAAAGCAAAGAAACTGCTTATGGAAGATCACCCAGCCTTTGCATAATGCTGCCAATAAGGGTATTATGGCTGGGTAAGCCTCTAATAGAACAAATCCTTCGCCTCAAACTCGCCTTTAGCGCCATCGCCCGGCTCTATTACATAAATACGCAGCGGCGTTTGCCTAAACGAGCCCGGCACAGGTACCGGTGCATTATAAATATACTTCACCCTTATTTTGTGGAAGCCCTGGGCCAGCGGCAGGATGTATTCGCTCTCGGTGATCCTTTCACCATCAATAAATAGCTGCGTATCTGTGTAGGATGCCTGCGAGAAATTGTAGCTGCCATCTTCGGGGATGTTTACGTAGCCTTCGTACACAATGCCAAAGTTGGGGTTGTCCTTTTTAAAGGCTTCGGCGTTCAGTTTATCGGTAACGGCCGAATCCTTCAGCATCACAAAATCCAGCTGATCTGGTGATGCCAGCGGGCCTTTTATCATTTTATATTTTAAGCCGGGGCGATTAGCGGTATAGGACGAGGCCGGCAACATAGGGCGGTTATACATCAGCACGCGTGTTGCAATGCTTCGCCTGCCCGATGGGGTGATCACCCTCGTTTTAAATTCTCTTTTTTCGCCTGCCGGGATGTTGAACGTAATGGGCGTAACATATTCCAGGTCGGTATCCAGCGGGTCGCGGCCGTTAAGGGTATAGTAGATCCTGGCGCCGGGCACTACCGATTTTGGCTCCCAGGTAAATTTACTGCCTATAAGCATGGTATCTATCACCGGCATTGCGGTAGGCACACGGTAGTTATAGCCAATGGCATCCAGCCTGGCAAAGTGGCTGGCCAGCCGCACTTCGGCAAAGTTGTTATAATTCTTGTTTGCGGGTTTGGTCCACGCCACTTCAGAGAGGGCGAACAGGCGAGGCAAAATTTGGTACTGCAGCTTGGCCATGGTAGGCACATATTCCGTCCACAGGTTGCCCTGGGTGCCTATTACGTATTTCTGCTCGTCGGGGGCTAATTGTTTAGATACCGGGTCGTAATTGTAAGTTTCCTTTAAAACGGCATACCTGCCGAAGGATACGGGCTCCTGCGGCGAACCGCTTTGGTAATGGTCGAAATAGTTGCCGGTGGTTTGCGGCGTCATAATTACGTTATGGTGCTGGCGGGCTGCTGCAATGCCGCCGTCTTCGCCGGTCCAGCTCATTACGGTGGCGTTTGGTGCAAGGCCACCTTCCAGGATCTCGTCCCAGCCAATAATGCTGCGGCCTTTAGCGTTGATGAATTTCTCCATCCGCTGTATAAAATAGCTTTGCACTTCTTTCTCGTCTTTCAGGCCTTTCTCCTTCATCAGGTTCTGCACAAAAGCCGATTCTTTCCAGGGCTGCTTGCCGGCCTCGTCGCCCCCAATATGAATGTACTTGCTCGGGAACAGGTCCATCACCTCTGTTAACACACCTTCTAAAAAAGTAAAGGTTTCTTCGGTAGGGCAGTAGAGGCTGTTAATGCTCCTGGCGGGCGCTTTCGGGTCGGGCGGCAGGCAGCGCAGTTCGGGGTAGGCACGCAGGGCGGCATCCGAGTGCGCAGGCATTTCAATCTCGGGCACTACATTAATAAAACGGTCGGCAGCAAATTTTACTACATCCCGAATTTGATCCTGGGTGTAAAAACCGCCGTAGCTAAGGCTGTCGGGCCAGTCGCGGTTGGTGCCGTACATGGTTTGCTGGCGGTAAGCGCCCACCTCGGTAAGTTTAGGGTATTTCTTGATCTCTATACGCCAGCCCTGCCCATCTACCAAATGCCAGTGAAAGGTGTTCAGCTTGTAAGCAGCCAGCAGCTCAATCACCTTCTTTACCTGCGGAACGGTAAAAAAGTGGCGCGATACATCCAGCATCATGCCGCGGTAGCCAAACCGTGGTGCATCCTCAACAGTAACACACGGCAACTGCTCGGTAGCTGATGCCTGCACCGGGAACAGCTGCAGCAACGTTTGCACACCGTAGAACAGGCCCGCGCCTTTACCAACTATAATAATGTTTTTTGGGCTGATGGTGAGCTTGTATCCTTCCGCAGGCAGATCCTTGCTGCCAACCGAAGTAAGTATGATGCGGGTGCCGCTGCCATAACTGGCCTTGGGCTTAAAGTGAGAAACCTTATTGGTAATATGGCGGTTGTTCTGCAGAAAATCAAGCAGGAAGAGCACGGTTTTATCCCGCGTATTATCAGCCTTTATCTGTGTTTTGTTGCTCAGGATAAATACCCCTTTTTCTTTTACTACAGACGCCGGCGCGGGGATAATACCCAGGTAAGGGTCATCTACAGGGCCTTGTGCTTTAGCTGCTGTTAACCCAAGCGTTAATAAAAAGAGTAATGCGAAAGCAGGAGATAATTTTAATTTGAGAGAGATTTTGTGCTTCATTATTAGGTATTTGTGAGATAAGAGTGGCTAATTTAAATAATATCCCCAATCATTTGGTTTAAAATATGGTAACAAATAGTTGACAACCTTATCTTTACACCCTCAATTACATTTACATGGTAGACATTTGCTGCATAGGCCATATCACTTTAGACAAGGTAGTTACCGCCCGCACGGTAAGGCACATGGCCGGGGGCACGGCTTTTTATTTTTCGCACGCCATCCGCAATATGGATGTTAAGTATTCGCTGGTGACGGCACTTGCTGAAACTGAAATGCAAAGCGTAACCGATATGCGCGACCTTGGCATAGAGGTAAAAGCCCTGCCCAGCAAACACTCTGTTTACTTTGAAAATATTTACGCCGAGAACCAGGACCACCGCACCCAGCGTGTACTGCAAAAGGCCGACCCATTCTCTATTGCCGACCTGGCCGATGTTGAAGCTACCATATTTCACCTCGGTGCTTTACTGGCTGATGATATCCCAACCGAGCTGATAAAAAACCTGTTTAGCCGGGCAAATGTAGCGGTAGATGCACAAGGCTACCTGCGCGAAGTAGTTAACCAGGGCGTAAATGCGGTAGACTGGGCAGACAAAAAAGAAGCCCTTCAATACGTAGATATTCTGAAGGTGAACGAGCACGAACTGGAAGTATTAACCGGCCTGGCCGACATCCGCGAAGGCGCCAAAGTATTGGCCGAATGGGGCGTAAAAGAAGTAGTGATAACCCTGGGCAGCATGGGCTCTGTAATTTACGCCGATGATATTTTTACCGAGATACCGGCTTACAAACCCACCGAAATAGTAGATGCCACCGGCTGCGGCGACACCTATATGGCTGGTTACCTCTACCGCCGTATCAAAGGCGATTTTATTGCCGATGCCGGTAAATTTGCATCAGCCATGGCAGGCCTTAAGATAGAAAATGCCGGTCCGTTTAAAGGTACTGAGGAAGAAGTTAGGGCAATGATGGCGCGGTAAGTTAGCTGAAAGTTAACTCATTTTGGGTCGAAGTTTTTAAACTTTGGCTGATAAGGTAAATTATTAATATTACTAAAATGAACCACTCCATAATTGAAGCAACTTACAATAATGCTGTGATGGGCATAAAAGAAAGCTGGCTTAATGGCAATAGCGAAGATTGGTATAATTATATAATTCAACTTCCTGTGCAACTTAAGTACACTTATTTAATTGTTGTTTTAGAAAATCAGGTAATTAACGGCGGTTTCGATCAATATTTTTTCAATGGCTACGGGCAGTTTGCACATGAAACAATCAAGGCGCTCGCAATTTTAGGCGCAAGTAAAAAAGCTGATCTCTTGCAAGATGCATTGCTTATGGTAATGGATGGGGAGGAAGATGAGCAGATCTTCAGGCGGAATCTATTAAGTAAAGAGAATGGAAAGCTTTTTAATACTGATGATTTGTATGAACCCCTAAACAAAATAGACGGAGCATATTATTTATTAGACAAGGAAGAAAGTTTGACTGAGAAATTAACGCAGTTTTTAAAATACTTGGAAAATTGATTGCACAAAAAAGCACAACGAAATCAATCATTGTGCTTCTGCTATATTGTGGATGTTGTATTAAAACCCTTCGCTCACCGCTACTTCTTCTAATATCACCGCTTGTTTATCGGCCAGTTTGCGTTTGGCCATGTTGCTTACACGGCGCATCATCAGGATGCTGATGATGGAGATCACTACTATCAGGTATCCAACTATATTATAGTTCACCAGCGGTGCGCCTTTAGATGGTTGGGATACAATTAACCCGGCAACTGCTGCGGCAATACCACCTGCAATTTGCTGCAGGGAGGAGTTGATGCTCATGAATGCACCGCGGTCGGCCATTTCGGGGATGGCGCTGGTAAGGGCCGATGATGGCACCATGCGGCTCATGATGCCCATCATCATCAGTACGTTAAATATCATTACCTGCCACAGCGGGGTTACGCTTAGGTTTGTATACAGCACGCACATGATCATCATCCACACCGATGCAACGGCAAAGATCTTAAACTTGTCTACCTTATCGCTAAGCTTACCAATCATAGGCATAATAAACAGCGAGCTTACGCCCGATACCATAAATAGCATAGGCAACTGCTGGTTGCTTATGCCCAGGTTGTTAATAGCAAACGCACTCCCGAAAGGCATCATCATAAAACCACCTATCGAAAGCAGTGCCGTTGCAGTAAAACCAACCCGGTAATCGGCCTTGGCTACAGTATGAAACAGGTGCAGAAATGCCGATTTTTCCCGCTGTGCCAGTAAGTGTTGTGTAATAGGTTTTAAATAGATGGCAATAACTACGGCGATAGCAATACTTAATATAGCTACCATCCAGAATGGCGCTTCCCAGCTCCAGAGGGTGGCTAAGTACAAGCCAATGGGTACACCTAAAACCTGACTGCCGCCAAAGCCCATCTGTATAAAACCCATTACCCGGCCGCGTTGCTGCAGCGCAAACAGATCGGTAATAATAGCCATGGAGATAGAGCCAATTACCCCGCCGAATAAGCCGGTAATAATACGCGCAGCCACAAGCACCACGTAGGATTGCGCCATACCGCAAAAAATGGTACCCAGTATAAAGCCGCAGTAAAAAAAGAGCAATAGCTTTTTACGGTCGTACCTGTCGGCGAAGCCGGCGGTAAGCAGCCCGGAAAGACCTGCGCTGAACGCGTAGGCCGATACCGCTATGCCAAAGGCCGATGGCTTTAAGTTAAGCGATTTCATCAGCATATCGCCCAGGGGCGACATCACCATAAAATCCAGTATCACCGTAAACTGGGTGATGGCTAAAATAAATATTACAAATTTTTGGTAGCCGGTAAATGGCACCGGTTCTGGTTGTTTCATGTTGTGTTAGGTTAGTTCACAGCATTGGTAGCCGTGTTGTTGTATTAAATTTATAATATACTGATGCGTAAGCGTATAAGATATAATGCGCAGTACACAGTCCTCGTCTTCTGTATCAATGCTCCATTGTTCAATCCCGGCATGGCTGCTCAAAACACCGCATAGCAGTTGCTTATCAGCATCGCAGCCAATGTTGGTTTTAAAAAGCAGGATATGTTCAAAGTTCTCCATTGTTTTAATCGGTACTTGCTACTTTTTTAAGGCCTTTATCACCAGGTCGAACGTTCGCCACAAAATTTCATCCGTCATGGTAAAAGGTTTGCCGCCTACGCTCTTACCCTGGTTATTAAAACGAACCAGTGTATATAACGGTGAGAACGCAATAGCCCAGTACGTTTCAAAAGGCATGGCTTCCATTTCGCCGCGTTCAATTACGTTGTTCATAAATTTGCCTATCAGCTTTTTAAAGTCGGCAAATGAATGCATAAACTGGGCGTGATAGGTAGAACTTTGCAGCTGCTCAAAAAATAAACCCAGCAGCGGGTTATCTACCAGGTACTGGTAACGGTTTTTCCACTGCACACGCATGCCCTGCTCAAAAGAGGCATCAGGGTCAAGGCCCGCCACCATTTTATCGCTCATCAGCTTGCCCTCTTCAAGCGCTATTTTCACAATCAGGTCGTCCCTGTCATTATAGTATATATACAACGTAGCCACCGAAATGCTGCAGGCCCTGGCCAGCTTGTTCATGCTGAAGCCTTCGAAGCCATCCTGCACAATCATCTCTACTGCTTTTTGCTTTACCAGTTGTTCTTTATCTGTGTTTCGTGTACGCATATCTTTATTAACCGCACAAATATAAATGAATATTCATTCATTTATAAAAAATTTTTTAAATTTTAATAATGAGTTTGAAGGCCAGGTGGTTACAGAGATGCGAATGTTACTTAAATTTCAAAAAAGACATAAATCAGTGAGGGCCTTTGTTAATAAACGGGCGGTTTTATATCAATAAAGAGGTGGATAACCTTAAAATGCTGGTTATCATTTGGTAACTTAAATTCGCCGCCTACAGCTATGGGGCTGCAGGCGACAACTTTAATGATATGGTTAAGGCTCCATAAAACTACCTAATACATTCTATAAATAAAACACGTAGAACTACGTGTTTTTCACGTTTATTTAGGGTGAAAAAACGGTACGGTTTTGTGCTGGGAAAGAGTTTGGGTAATAAAATTTGGGCGTTGCCTGCGGCCGGGCTTTCCGTTACAACTCCTCATTCCGCACCGCTGATAGAAGCGGCGCTTCACTCCGGGGTTTCCACTGCAGTCCCTAACGCAATACGGTAGCTAACTTGCATATCAACCCAGAATCTAACGCAACACGGCAGCTGAAAGCTGCAGCCATACCCAACCACGAGATACGATACGCTAATCTCGCGGCAGCGAAGAACAAGATATTTATTAGATAGCATGATTAAACGCTATTGTCATTCCGAGGGAAGCGCAGCGACGAGGAATCCTGTTCATAAGACAGGTAGCGAACTTTGCCTAATGAACAGGAATTGTTATTGAACAACAGAAGATTAAGACAGCCCTCTAAATGCAGTAGAACCAAGTGCATATGATCTTCTGAAGCAGCTGCCGCATTCGTATCGTTTTATAGGCAGCCAAAATAAAAGGGTTTTCATCCAAAAGGGGCGCTTCGTTCGGCGGTTAAGTACGCCTGTTTTGCAGCGCGGGCATTTGGTTTTGTTGTCTTTTGTTTCCATGGGGGTGGGGGGTAGTAAACAGCTTAAAACATTAATTTATAATATCAGGGCAGGCAATAGTGCAAGGGCGTTTAGTAGTGCCGCCTTGCTTACCGGCTTCTGTAAAAAAGCATTAGGGCAGGTATCGTATGCCTGTTTCAGGATATCATCGCACGTAACGGATGATTGAAAAATAAATGGGATGTGCAGATAACGATTAATAAAAGCGGCAACATCAATACCGGTTTTAGTGCCTTTTATCATAATATCGGTAAGTACAATATCTGCCTTTACAATACGCAGATCTTTTACCGCCGTTTCATAACAATCGGCCATGCCGCAAACATTGTGGCCCATAGTGTAGATGATGCGCTTTAACGCAATGGCCATTAAAGGCTCATCCTCTACAATATAAACGCGTAGCTTTGGCATAAAAAAAATAATAATCAATAGTTTATTTAATTGAACGGAAAAAGGGCAGTTCGTTTAAACAAATACAAGGGTTATCAAATATACTATAACTGTAATTTTTGATGGGGTTTACGGGGTGGACAAAAACACGACAAATTATGCTTGCCTAACTGCCTGGCAGGCTATATATTATCTACCATGTCTTCCAGCTCTACCCCGGGCTGTAACGCTATTTTTTTGCGCAAACGCTGTTTGGCCTTCTTTATACCATCAATGGTAATGCCCAGCATGCCCGCCATTTCGCGGTTGTTGAGCTTTAACTTTATCAGCGCCAGCAGCCTGATATCTGTACCGGTAAGATTGGGAAGTTTATTACGTAACTGGTAAAAAAATGCCGGGTGTACGCGGGTGAAAAGGGCTTTAAAATCGCCCCAGTTCTCATCTGTCATGATGTGGGCCTGTATCATTTTATCCAACTGGCGGGCACCGTCTTCGTTGGTAAACTGCAGCTTCAGTTTTTCTACCTCTGTTTTAAAATTCTCTATCAGCAGGTTTTTTTGCATCAGGTTTTCGGTATAACCATTAAGCGCAATGGCGGCACTTTTTAGTTCCTCGTCTACCCGCCGTTTTTCTGATGCTAACAGCTCCGCGTTCTTTTTGGCTTTTAAACGCTGGCGGTTATATATTAAAATAATTATCACCATTAATAACGATAATACTATTATTACCGCGTTGCGTTTTAATTTACCCACCTCATCGTAGGCTTTAAGCTTACTGAATTTCTCGCGGTTTTTGTCTATCTCCCAATGCAGGCGCACCCGCTCAACTTCGGCCAGGTTATCGCGCTCGTCTAAGCGATCTTTAAGTTCGCCGTATTGTTTGCGGTTATTATTTGCTTCGGCGGGGCGGCCAAGCTTATCATTCAGTATAGCGCTAAGGTTATAATAATCTGCATCGTATTTTAAAGTGTTGGCTTCTGATTTTGCCAGCAGCTCTTTTGTAACCAATAATTGCTCCGTGGCTTTCTTAAGATCACCGGTATCTAAACTAATCTGTGCCAGCCTTAGCAGTGCAATGGCGGCATTCAGCGTTTGCTTATATTTTAACGATTCCTCGTAATCTGCCTGTACCAGCGGGAGCGCTTTATCGTACCTGCGTTCTAAAAAGTATACCGAACCTATATTACCGGTGGTAATAGCCATCCAAACGCTATCGCCCATTGCTTTGGCCATGTTTAACGCGTTTGTAAAGTAAGGCATAGACACCTGGTACTGTTTAGAATTGCGATATGTAAGTCCAATGGTGTTTAAAATATTGATACGGTTGCGCGAAAGCGCCGGCTGGTATTTCAGGGCATTTTTAAGGTTAACGCGGGCATCGTCAAAATCACCGATGCTGTAATAAAAGGTTGCCACCTGCATAAAGTAGTTATCCATATCGGGCACGTTATCATAACCAATTTCCCTGAATTTATCCATAGCCAGCAGAAAGTATCGGCATGCGGCAATATTGTATTTATAAATTAAGTAGTATACACCCTTACGGTGCAGGTAAATGGCGGTTTCCAGCGGCAGCTCATTCTGTTCGGCAAATCTGATGGCGTCATCATAAAATTTATCACTCGCCTTATTGTATTTATAATTTACGGAGTAGTAATCGGCCCGCATATCAAACACGGCGCACTCAAGCGGCAGATCGTTTAAACTGCGGGCGATGCTGGTGAGGTCGTTAAGGCTTTTCATGGCGCCGGCCTCGCTCAATTGCCGGCATTTAGCTTTAGCAATATCGCGGGCTACGGCAACGCGTTTATCTGCTGGGAGTTTATGTATTGCCGAAAAAAGGCCGGGAATGTACGGTTGTTTTGGCGCCTGGGCATTGCAATTGGTAAAAACAACAAACAGTAAAAATGTAAGTGCAAATTGTGTAATAAAGCCAGGCGATCTATTTAACATCTTGGGGGTGCGAATGTATAGGTCAGTTTAAACTATTAAATATATAAAATTAACTCGTTTTTTGTCTATAAGTTAAAAATTGATCTATTAGAAAATTGAGGTGTAAACGTACTACCTGTTCATCTCAATTTAATGGGACATTAATAAATTTTAAAACCAGTAATTAAGCCTCTTCTATCTTCTCGGGCGACTGGATCTCATTCAGCGAAAGCGGGATAAGCTTTTTGGTTTTAAAATAGGTAATGCTTACGATAAGCAGCGTCATGCTGCCGCCGAATACAACCGCTGGTATGGTGCCCAATAGGCGCGCAGCGGTACCGGATTCAAACGCGCCTATCTCGTTAGACGAACCGATGAACATGGAGTTTACCGCCGATACCCTGCCACGCATATGATCGGGCGTTAAAAGCTGCATAATGGTACCGCGGATGATTACACTGATGCTATCGAACGCACCCTCGGTAAACAAAAAGATAAGCGATAAATAAAAGCTGCGCGATAAGCCGAAACAAATGATAGATAAGCCGAAGCCGGTTACTGCGATGAGCAGGTTGCGCCATGGCCTGCCCATGGGCGAAAACCGGGCCATAGCCAGCATAGTTAAAACCGCGCCTAATGAAGTTGTGGCCCGCATAATGCCCAACCCCTCGGCACCAACTTTTAGTATTTCGTTGGCAAAAACAGGTAACAGGGCTACCGCCCCGCCGAAGAATACCGAAAACAGATCGAGGCTCATGGCACCGATCATCATTTTGTTGTGAAACACAAAGTGGATTCCTTCTGATAAACTTTTCCAGATGCTTTCTTTAGGTACATAAATTGGCGGGTACGAGCGGAGCAGGTAAATGAGCACCAGCGAAATAATGAGGAAGACCAGTATCACAATAAATGTTACGGTGATGCCATAAAAGCCATAGATGAGGCCTCCTGCTGCCGGGCCTAAAATAGAGGCTATCTGCCAGCTGCTGCTGCTCCAGGTACTGGCGTTGGGGTAAATTTCTTTAGGAACGCTTTGCGTGTAGATAACGAAGGTGGCCGGGCCGTAGAACGCACGCGCAACCCCGTTAGCAAATATCATAATATAGATAATTGGCACCACCCAGCCCGCATTTATGTAATTGCCGGCATTCTTTGTGGTAACTAAAAACATTACAAACGACGAGATGAATACGCCGATAAAAATAAGCAGCAGCATTTTGCGCTTTTCGGATTTATCGGCAATGTAACCGCCATACAGTGCGATGCCTACCGCCGGGATGGCCTCGCATAAACCTACCAGGCCCAATGCAAAAGCGCTTTTGGTAAGATGGTAAATATAAAAACCAATAATAACCGCCTGCATCTGGTAAGCAAACGTAAAGCAAAAACGCATACCTACATACGAGCGGAAGTCTTTAAACCGCAGGGCTGCAAATGAATCTATCGGGGCGGCTGTATTATCTTTATCAGGCAATTGATGTATGTTTTATTAAAAGCTGCAATTTACAATTGTAACGCCGGGGCTCAAAGTAGTATTATTAATTTCGATGGTCGATCCGTTTTTTAATTTACCAGAGATGTACAGGTGTTCAATTTTGTTGTGATCAGAAAAAATGCTAAAAATGGCAAAATCACATAAGTATTTAATTAACAAATACTTATGGGTTTTATATTGATTTTTACATTAGTGTTCAAGGTGTTCAAAATGTTCAAAAGTGTTCACCCAATAAAAAATGAACACCTGTTGAATATTAACTAAATCAAGCCTGGCTTATTACAAACCGTGCTGATCTATCAGGTAAACCAAAGCGGCAATAGCGCCTGCACCTAATTCCAGTTCGCGTTTGTTAACATTCTCAAACACATCATTAGGTGTATGGTGAATATCAAAGTAACGCTGCGAATCGGGCCGGAAACCAATCAGCACCACCGCCGGCACTGTTTCTTTAAGCGGGCCAATATCGGTGCCGCCGCCGCCGGCTACCAGCCTGTCGGTCTCGTATGGCTCAAATAATGCTTTGTATTTTTTGTTGATCTCTTTTAATTTACTTGCCGGAATCCCTTCGAAACTGAAACCGCGCGGGGTAAAGCCGCCTTCGTCTGTTTCTATCGCGGCAATGTGTTCTTCTTTATTTTGCGCGGCAACTTCGGCGTATTTAATGCCACCCTTGTGGCCGTTCTCCTCGTTCATAAAAAATACCGCCCGTACCGAGTTTTTAGGGCGATAGCCCACTGCTTTAAAAATGCGCAGCACCTCGGCAGATTGCACCACACCGGTACCATCATCATGAGCGCCCTCCGCCAGGTCCCACGAATCGAGGTGGCCACCTACGGTAATAAATTTATTAGGGTTCTCGGTGCCGGTTATTTCGCCAATAACGTTGTATGATTTGGCATCGGGCAGGGTTTGGCAGTTTTGTTTAAAGTAGAATTTAATCAGCGGCAATTTGCGTAGTTTAAGCATGGTGCTCAGCTTGTTGGCTGCCACGGTAGATATAGCCGCCGCCGGGATCTTGCGGCCACCCTCGGCATATACGGTACCGCCGGTGTGCGGGTAATCATCCAGCGCCGGGGTTATAGAACGGACAATAGCACCCACTGCGCCGTATTTGGCTGCGGCAGAGGGGCCTGCAAAGCGTTGAATGCCTGCTGCGCCGTAGCCCTGCCCCGTTTCAATAAAACGCTGATCGAACGGGCCGTTAAAGAAAACTATTTTGCCTTTAATAACGCTCTCACCCAATGCATCCAGTTCTGCCAGGCTTTTCACCTCCACAATATTAGCGGTAACACCTTCTTTAGGCGTAGCTACCGACATACCCAACGCTGCAATAGCTACCGGGATACGGGTTTTGCCATCAATTATAAAACCCTGCTCTTTTGCGCCACGCTCCCAGTGCGGTACCATTACTTCCTGCAAGTACACTTTATCAAAGCCGTAGCTGTCCATCAGTTTTTTGCTCCACTCTACAGATTTTTGCGCACCAACCGAGCCACTTAACCGCGAACCTATTTTTTTGCACAAGTAGCGCAGGTTTTCATAGCACTGGCCGTTCACAAGCGCTTCATCGTACAACTTGCGTATCATTAACGAATCCTGTGCTTTTAGGCAGGTAGCGGTAAAAAATAAAGTGAGGAGGAGTAAGAGTTTTTTCATGAGAACAGGGTTTTTAAACAAATGTAATATTTGTACCCGTAAATCCCCGCTGTCAGGAGATCTTATCCCAGCTTAAACCGGCATTTTTTGTTTGGAACGCCAGGTTGAGGATCTGGTGCTCGGGTAATGCCAGGGCAGGGTCTTTCTCAAAGATCTCTTCCACGCATTTGCGGGCCTGTAAAAGTATTTCCTGGTCGGTGGTTAGGTCGGCCATTTTCAGATCCAGCACGCCGCTTTGCTGGGTGCCTTCAATGTTGCCCGGGCCGCGCAGCTGCATATCAATTTCGGCAATCTCAAAACCATTGTTAGTTTTCACCATGGTATTGAGGCGGATACGGCCATCGTTGCTGAGCTTTTGGCTGCTCATCAAGATACAGTAAGATTGCTCGGCCCCGCGCCCAACCCGGCCGCGTAACTGGTGCAGTTGGGACAGGCCGAACCGCTCGGCGTTCTCAATGATCATTACGGATGCGTTGGGTACGTTTACGCCTACTTCTATCACCGTGGTAGCCACCATTATCTGTGTTTCGCCTTTAATGAAGCGCTGCATCTCAAAATCCTTGTCGGCAGCATTCAGTTTGCCATGTACTATGCTGATGCGGAACTGCGGCAGCGGAAAAGCCCGCGACATGGTTTCGATGCCGTCCATCAGATTTTTCAGATCCAGCTTTTCACTCTCGTTGATGAGCGGATACACTACGTAAACCTGCCGCCCTTTGGCTATCTCCTGTTTCATAAAACCGAACATGCGCAGACGCTGGGCCTCATAAAAATGCAGTGTTTGGATAGGTTTGCGCCCGGCGGGCAGTTCATCAATTACAGATACATCAAGGTCACCGTACAGGGTCATGGCCAGTGTGCGGGGGATAGGCGTGGCCGTCATCACCAAAATATGCGGCGGGATGATGTTCTTGCGCCAAAGCTTAGCGCGTTGTTCTACACCAAAGCGGTGCTGCTCGTCTATCACCACCAGCCCCAGATTTTTGTATTGTACCTTATCTTCTATCAGAGCGTGGGTGCCTATTAATATCTTCAGGCTGCCGTCTTCCAGTTTCTCATGAATAACCCTGCGCTTCTTCTGCGGTACCGAGCCGGTGAGTAAGGCAACTTCTACAAAATCATCACCCACCAGGCCCTTTATGGTTTGGTAATGCTGATTAGCTAAAATTTCGGTAGGGGCCATAATACAGGTTTGGAAACCGTTATCAATGGCAATCAGCATGCTCATTAATGCTACAACAGTTTTACCGCTGCCTACGTCGCCCTGCAGCAGGCGGTTCATTTGCACACCGCGCTGGGTATCCAAACGGATCTCTTTTAGTACACGCTTTTGAGAATTGGTAAGTTCAAAAGGGAGCTTGCTGCTGTAGAACTCGTTAAAGTAATTACCAACCGAGCCAAACACATTGCCCTTGAATTTACCGGTACGCAGCAATTTTTTCTTTAGGAGTTTTAGTTGCAGGAAGAACAGCTCTTCAAATTTGAGGCGATAAGTAGCTTCCTTTAGCTGATTGGCATTTTCGGGTGCATGAATGTTGCGGTAACTCTCTGCCCGGCCAGCCAGTTTAAAACGGTTTAAAATGTAGGCCGGAAGATTTTCGTGAATATCCTTAGCATGTTGCTCTAACAAACTGGCAATAAGCTTTTGCAGTCCCTTACTATCTAAGGTAAATTGCTTTAGCTTTTCGGTGGAGTTGTAGGCTGGCTGCAGGCTGAGGTTACCCTTTTGCTTAATGGCTTCAGATGAGTAGAACTCCATCTCGGGGTGCGCCATTTGGGCCTTACCATTAAAAAAGCCGGGCTTGCCAAATATCACATACACCTTGCCGGGGATAAGTGTTTTCTCCACCCATTTTATCCCCTGGAACCATACCATTTCAATAATTCCGGTATCATCCTTGGCCTGGGCTACCAATCGCTTGGTGCGCTTTTCGCCTATTAGCTCTTTGGAGATCAGCCTAACCAGAATTTGCACATAAGGCATATCCGGCTGTGCATCCTTAATTTTATAGAACCGGGTACGATCTATATATTTATAAGGGAAGTGTTTAAGCAGGTCTTCAAAAGTGAATATTTGCAGCTCCTTTTTCAGCACTTCCGCACGGGTAAGGCCTACACCTTTTAGGTATTCAATGGGTGTTTGAAAGGGCTGGCTATTCAAATTTTTTCAGATCAGGACTTTAACGCAATTACAGAGATCTCTACATTAACACCTTTTGGCAATCCGGATACCTCTACAGTTTCGCGCGCCGGGAAGTTGCCGGTAAAGTATTTACCGTATACCTCGTTCACTTGGGCAAACGTGCCCATATCGGTTAAAAAGATAGTGGTTTTAATAATCTGGTCGAACCCGATTCCAGCCTCGGTAAGTATGGCTTTAAGGTTTTCCATCACTTGTACAGCTTCATCGGTAATACCGGTTGTGAGAATTTCGCCGGTAGCCGGGTTCATCGGGATCTGGCCGGATACAAATAGTAAACCGCCTGCTGCTACAGCCTGGCTGTACGGGCCAATTGGGGCAGGGGCGTTAGTGGTATTGATAATAATTTTCATTTGCAGGTTTTAGTTTTTTGCAGATAAGGTGTTTACTTCTTTAAAATAAACATTTTGATAAGTACCCATATAATGCCCATTACAAACATAATTATTGCAATAGCATTAATGGTATGCATTACTTTAAGGTTGAAACTGGTAGGCCGGTTAGGGTCTTTTTTTCTGAAGAAATACATAGTGCAAATTTAATAAAAAAAAGAAAGCCCCGGGTTATCCGGGGCCTTCGCATAATATAATTTAAAAGAATATTATTTTTTCTGGAAAGATACACGACGGTTAAGTACGCGACCTTCTTCAGTTGAGTTATCAGCAATAGGGTTAGTTTCACCGTATGCTTTAACTTTTAATTTGCTTGCAGTTACACCTGAGTTAACTAAGTAAGTTTTTACAGAGTTAGCACGATCACGTGATAATGACATGTTGTGAGCTGCAGTACCTTCAGATGAAGCGTAACCGTTGATCTGAGCAGTTGCACCAGATGAACGTAAGTCAGCAGAAGTTGCATCTAACACAGGGTAAGAAGAAGTTCTTAACACTGAGCTATCAAATTCAAACTGGATGTTTGAGTAAGCAGTAGCTACAGTTGTATCAACAGCAGGAGCCGGGAATACGATAACGCAACCAGAACCATCAACTACACTGTTAGCTGGTGTGTTAGGGCATTTGTCAAACTGATCAGATACACCGTCACCATCAGAATCTTTCTTAAGATCGCTAACTGCGTTTTCAACGTTAGTTACACGAGTTTTAAGAGCTTCAACTTCCTGGCGTAAAGCAGCATCGTACAATTCATCGTACATCATAGCTACAGGGTTAACCCAATCTAAGTTTGGTTTGCCTTTGCCACCTAAAGTAAACTCTAAACCAGCGTAACCGTAAGAGTATTTATCTTTAGTGAAACCTTTAGTGTAAGTAGCATCAAAGTTATCACCGTCAATAAAGGTCATGGTGTAACCTAAGTTAAGGGCAACCGCATCGCTAAGTTTAAACTTAACACCAGCACCGATAGGGATAATTAATTCTTTAACGTAGTGTTTGTCACCAGTTGTACCAACTTGGCCATCTTTCAGGTAGTGGATGTAATCGCCACCGTTATCAACAACAGATGGATCTGCAGTGTAACCTGGGTTGTAGAAGTTTAAACCGGCACCTGCTGTAACGAAGAAGTTAACAGAGTTCTTACGACGTAAGAAATCGATAGTTGCAACGTTAACAATACCGCTTAAAGTAGCTGAGTAAAAACGGGTTTTGAAACCAGCTCTCTGGCCAAATGCTACAGTGTTACCGTCATCATCTGTGTTTTTACCTTTAACATCACCAGCATGTAAATCTAATTGCAAGCCGAATGAATGTGCTAATTGCTCTCTAAAAGAGATACCTGCACCCCAAGAGATTTGAGTGTCTGTCCAGTCGTTAGAACCGCCGATTGCGATGAACGAAGAAGTGATTCCTCCGTTGATACCAATGCTAAAGGTTTTGTACTGTCCCCTTCCGCCAAATACCTTGGCAGTGGTTGCGCCAGTGCTTACTGTTGTGTCTGCAGACATAGTGGTAACGGTTTTAGTGCTATCTGTTTGTGCACTAACCATTCCAGCAGTCAGCAAAGCAGCAACTGATAACGCAGCTGTTTTCTTTAATGTAGAATAATTCATAGTTTTAAGATTAAACGATTTAATTGTGATTTTTTTCAAAATTAGTAATTATGTTTGAAACGAATACCAAACTTTGTTCCAAAATTCACAATATCTACTACAAATAATAAAAATTATTGTTTTTTATTATCATAAACATTTTTAGAACTATGAAATATCTACCTGTGAATGAGCGCCTATTTACAAATAATAGAAAAAATTTCGTTTCGCGACTTAAGCCAAACTCTATAGCTATATTTCACTCCAATGACGAATATCCGCGTAATGGCGATCAATCGTTCATTTTTAAACAAAATCCGGATATATTTTATCTCTCCGGCATCGATCAGGAGCAAAGTATATTGGTTTTGTACCCCGATTGTCCTAATCACCAATACAAAGAAGTACTCTTTTTAAGACAAACCAGCGAACATATAGCAGTTTGGGAGGGTCATAAGTACACTAAGGACGAAGCGCGCCAGGCATCAGGCATACAGGCCGTGTACTGGCTGCACGAGTTTGACAGTATTTTACACAGTATAATTAACTATGCAGATAACATATATATTAATACAAACGAGAACGACCGCTACGTGCACACCGTGCCTTATCGCGATCTGCGTATGTATGAAACACTTAAGCAAAAGTACCCGCTGCACCATTACGAGCGCTCGGCACCTATCCTGCGCGATTTGCGGGTTATAAAATCTGATATAGAGGTAGAGCTTACTGCCAAAGCCTGTGGCATTACCCGCGATGCTTTTGTACGTGTACTGAAATTTGTACAGCCTGGTGTAGCAGAGTACGAAATAGAGGCCGAGATTATTCACGAGTTTATCAGGCAGTGTGCAACAGGGCATGCTTACAACCCAATAATAGGATCTGGCAAAAACGCAAACGTATTACATTATATAGAGAACAACCAAATTTGTAACGATGGCGATGTGATACTGATGGATTTTGGCGCTGAGTACGGTAACTATAATGCCGATATGACACGCTCCATCCCGGTGAATGGCCGTTTTACCAAACGCCAGCGCGATGTTTATAATGCAGTGCTGAAAGTAATGCGCGAAGCTACCAAACTGATTGTGGCCGGTACCGTATGGAACGACTATCATGACGAAGTTGGTAAAATAATGACTGGCGAACTGATTGGCCTGGGCCTGCTGGATAAAGATGAAGTTGCCAAACAAGATCCCAAAGCTCCTTTATACAAGAAGTATTTTATGCACGGTACATCGCACCATTTGGGTTTAGATGTGCACGATTACGCCAGCCGCTACAAACCGTTTGAAGTTGGTAACATACTTACCTGCGAGCCGGGCATCTACATCCCCGAAGAAGGTTTGGGCATCAGGTTAGAAAACAACATCCTGATCACCAAAGACGGTAACATCGATCTGATGGCCGATATCCCGGTTGAGGCTGATCATATTGAAGAGATAATGAATTAGCCCCCTAACCCCCTAAAGAGGGAATTGGGAGAATGAAAAAAGATGAGAGGCGAAATGATAATACATTTCGCCTCTGTTTTTATATAATATTTGCTTTTTAAAAGCTCCCCCTTCAGGGGGCGGGGGGGGCATACCCCTCCACAAAAGCGTATAAATTAAACCCTTCTTTATTTATAGCAGCTTCCAAATCGTGCTGCAGCTGCTTTTTGCTGATGCCGGCCATGCGTTTCTGCTGAATAAGGTTGTAAGCCTTTTGCGCCAGCAGCAGTTGTTTGCGGATATTGCTATCTTTTTGCGGGGAGACTAATGCCTGGGTAATGGCATCTATCCCTTCGTTTTTGGAGGCTACAGATCTAAATACCTGCGGCTGTTCGCCCGGTTTTTGTTTAATGATCTTTTTAAGATTGTTGATGAACAGGTCGGCGCCATCCCTGTCGGCTTTGTTGATGATAAAGGCATCGGCAATCTCCATCAGTCCAGATTTTATATTTTGGATCTCGTCGCCTGCTTCGGGTACCAGCACAACAAATGTTTTATCTGCCACGCCGGCAATTTCCACTTCAGACTGGCCCACGCCAACGGTTTCTATCAGTATCTGGTCGAAGCCGGCAGCCCGCAGCACATCCGTCATCTCAATAGTTTTTGCAGACAGCCCGCCCAGCGAGCCACGCGTAGCCAGCGACCGGATAAAAACATCGGGGTGGTTAAAGTGGCTTGCCATGCGGATCCTGTCGCCCAGCAAAGAGCCAAAGTTAAACGGCGATGTAGGGTCTATAGCCAATACCGCTACTTTTTGGCCCTTAGCCAGCAGGTTGTTAATAATAGCGTTTACCAGTGTGCTTTTGCCTGCGCCGGGTGGCCCGGTAATACCGGTTACGGTTACCTTATTATTAAAGGTGAGGTTTTTTAACAATTCATCAGCGCCGTGCAGGTTGTTTTCAACAATAGTTAAGGCCCGCGCAACCGAGCGGAAATTACTGCTGCTGATCTCAAATAAATGGTTTTGCCCTGCTTTCACTTTTTTAATTATACATGCAAATGAATAAATTAATCATCACATAAGGTAATATAATAATTATAATTGCAGTTTACAGTACCTCATAAAGATGCCGCAGACAGCAAAGCCACAGCACATATTAATAAGCCGAACAGATGCCATTGGCGATGTAGTGCTTACCCTGCCTATGGCTGCTTATGTTAAAGGGCTTTATCCTAATGCAAAGGTTTCTTTCCTGGGCAAAACTTATACCGGGCCGGTTATTAAATGCTGCCGCTCGGTTGATGAGTTTATTAATTACGATGAACTGCTGAAGCTATCGCCGCAGGAACAAGTCGCCAGCCTGAAGGATAAAAATATTGATGTTATTGTACACGTGTTCCCCAACAAGCACGTGGCATCGCTGGCAAAAAGGGCTGATATTAAAACAAGGATAGGCACAACTAACCGGCTGTTCCATTGGTTTACATGCAACGAGTTAGTTAAGCTGAGCCGCAAAAAATCTGACCTGCACGAGGCACAGTTAAACCTGATACTACTGAAGCCTTTAGGCTTAACAAAGGTGCAAACGCTGCCCGCCATTACAAACCATTATCATTTTAAGCCAACTGTTATACTGCCGCACAACCTGCAGGCGTTATTGGCAGAGGGTAAGTTTAATTTGGTGCTGCACCCAAAATCGCACGGGAGTGCAGCAGAGTGGGGGCTTGATAAATTTAAAGAACTGATAGCGGCATTGCCCGATAAAAAATACAGGATCTTCATCACCGGGTCTGATAAAGAAAAGGCCCTGCTTGCACAATGGATAGCAACCTTGCCCGGTAATGTTGTAGATGTAACCGGCAGTATGACCCTGGATGAACTGATTGCTTTTATTTATAAAGCCGATGGCCTTATAGCAGCAAGCACAGGGCCTTTGCATATAGCTGCTGCTTTAGGTGTAAATGCATTAGGTTTATATCCATCGGTAAAGCCTATTCATCCTGTTAGATGGGCGCCGGTTGGTAAAAAAGCAGCTTACCTGGAAAGTGGCGGCAGCGATCTGGAGAGCATAACCATTGAGATGGTTGCCGGTAAAATAAATAAATGGAAATGAGCAAAGCACGTGTTTTAGTAGCCCTCGATTCTATGCGGTACCCCAATACCGGGCTGTATCATTTTGGGAAAAGCCTGGGCGAAGCGCTGCTGCGACAAAACGAAGACCAGTTTGATCTCAACTATTTCCTGTATCCCAACACAACCGCTTTTGATAGCCTCAATGTTAAAAAGATGTACCTGCGGAAGTATCACAAACTCTTTTATTTCAACACTAATAAAATAGCGCTTTTTCATTTTACCGACCAGGTGCCGAGGCTTAGTCCGCTAAAGGTAAGCGGTAAAAAGATCATGACCATACATGATATTAACCAGCTGCACGAAAACATCAGCGAAAAAAAACTAAAAAGCCACCTCAAAAAACTAACCGACAGGATAAATGCCTGTCACCGCATTGTAGCTATATCAAACTTTACCGCTAATGATGTGCTGGGCTATTTTCCGCACATAAAACATAAACTGAGTGTTATTTATAACGGTGCCGATAAACTGCAGGTTACAGAGAACCACACGCCCGGTTATATTCCCCAAAAGCCGTTCTTGTTTACTATAGGCATCCTCTCTGCCAAAAAAAACTTTCATGTGCTGCCAGCCTTGCTTGCCGGTAACGATTATGAACTGGTAATAGCTGGTATTAAAACGCCTTACGAAGCTGAGATAATGCAGGAAGCCCAAAAGCACGGCGTTGCCCACCGTGTAAAAATAACCGGCCCGGTAAACGAAGCAGATAAGGCCTGGTATTATCAAAACTGCGAAGCCTTTGTTTTTCCATCCATAGCCGAAGGGTTTGGTTTGCCCGTGATAGAGGCCATGCATTTTGGTAAGCCGGTGTTTTGTTCTACCCGTACATCGCTGCCCGAGGTTGGGGGCGATTTTGCTTATTACTTCGAGAGCTTTGATGCCGAAAGCATGCAGCAAGTGTTTAAGCAAGGCATGCAGCACTTCGCAGCAAATAACCGTGCAGCAAGCGTTATGGCTTATGCAGAAAAATTTAACTGGGATTACACCGCGCAGCAATACCTGGCGCTTTATAAAGAATGTTTGGCGTTGTAAAATAACGCGCGGTTACTTCTTTCGCAACTGCTCCTTCAATAACCTGAATTTATACCGAAGCCATATTTTAAGCCCGAAGTTTTTCAGGATGAGGGATGATTTGTCATTCTCAAAACTCTCGTCAGTAGCGTGGGATGACAGGCCAGTGTGGGAATAGTTGGCAATTATATGATCTTTGTAAACAAAGCTCAGCTCTTTATCACCGAAGCATTGCAGATTGAAGGCGTAATCGGCAAATACCCTGTATCGGGTGTCATACTTTCTGGTGGCAAATGCATATTTAGGATAAATGATGGATTGGTGGTAAATACCAACCTTAGCCATATAATACGGGCTAAGCTTTTCTGCACGTTTGGTGTTCTTATGAATTACATTGGCGTAGTAGATGGTTTTACCGCCGGTAAGTTCATTTACCAGGCCGGTAAAGCCGGGCAGCAGTTCATCATCGGAGCCTAAAAAGTAAAGCCAGTCGCCGGTTACGTGGTGCAGGGCTTTGTTCATGGCATCGTAAATGCCGGTATCGGGCTCGCTCTTCCAGAAGATACGGTCGCTGTTTTTTTCGAGGATGTTAACGGTTCCGTCGGTACTGGCGCCGTCCATTATAACAATCTCAAACGGGTAGTTGAGTGCATAAATACTATCCAGGCATTTTTGTAGCGAAGCCGCGGCGTTGTACGTAACTACAATAATAGATACTTTTTTAGCGGCGTTGGCGTATTTATGTTCAGCACTCATAAGTTGATAACTATATTTGACCCGGTTTGCATTACTTAGCGCACAAATGTCTTATAATTTAAATACCGAAAAAAGTTTGCCCAAAGTTTCTGTAATTATAGTAACGTTTAATGCGGCCGAATTTTTGCAGAAATGCCTCGATAGCATCTACAAACAAAGCTATCCTAATATAGAAATTGTAATAATGGATGGCGGCAGTACCGATGGCACATTGGATATTATTAAGGCCAACCAGCACAAAATAACGCTATGGCGCAGCGAGAAAGATAATGGCATTTACGATGCCATGAATAAGGCGCTTACTTACATCACCGGCCAATGGGTATATTTTATAGGTGCCGATGATGAGTTGTTTGAAGGTTTTACTGATCTTGCTTACGGGTTAAAAGACGATAGCCAGATTTACTACGGGCGGGTACTAATAAAGGAGCAGCCAACCCCCGGCCCTGTAAATGCATATAAACACGCCAAGGATACTATTTGTCATCAGGCCATTATTTACCCTGCATCGGTGTTTAAGAAATATCAGTTTAATACCCGCTACAAAATAGCTGCCGACCATGTGCTGAACATGCAATGCTGGCACGATAAAAACTACGCCTTTGCATTTATTGATGCAATGGTAGCGCGGTTTAACCATACAGGCGTATCTATGACCCAGCGCGACCTGGTTTTTGATGCCGATAAAGCCGGGCTGATCTTAAAATACCACGGCTTTAAAATATGGGCACGTTTCTCGTTCCGGAAACTAAAGGAGCGCATGTTCCCTAAAAAGTATAATGATGAGCCTGGCTGGTAATAGCGGTTCTGTTATCATAAATCCCTTTTATATTTGTTAATGGCGCAGAACAGAAATCTATTCAGGCTTACCCGCTTTATTTTACTGAAGCTGCCCTATCTATTCCGGTTCCTGGCCATGTTCAGGCGGGGGCGCAAGAGGCTGTTGATTGTAAAGCCCGATGCCATTGGCGATTATATTATGTTCCGAAACTTTATTGCTGTTGTAAGGCAATCGGCCCGGTATAAAGATTATGAGATGGACCTGCTGGGAAACGAACTCTGGCAGGACCTTGCCTTAGAGTACGATGCCGCTTATATCCGCAAATTTTATTTCAATAGGGTTAACCAGCTTTACCATAATCCCTCGGGCGTTTTAAAACTTGGCTGGCATCTGTTTAAGCAGAATTACGAGGTGGTGCTTAACCCATCCAGCACGCGTACCTTTATTACTGATGGTCTTGCTGCCTTGGTTGCGGCTAAACAAACCATTGGCTTTGAAAGTGATACCGAAGGGATAGAGGCCAAATACAAAACCAAAACCGACCGCTTTTACACCCAAAGGCTTTTGCTGCCGCCAGCCATCAGCTTCGAGTTTTATCGCCATCAATTCTTTTTTAAAGAGGTGCTGGGCGAAACCATAACCATACAAAAGCCATTTATCCCAACAACGCCAATGGCAAAAGAAGGTGTTATGATCTTTACCGGGGCGGGTGTACAAAAGCGCGGCTGGGAGATAGATAAATTTGTTCAGTTGATAAACCTGCTACAACAGCACTACACCGGCAATATTTACCTTGCCGGCGGCCCTGCCGAAGCTGCGGATAATGCTTACATAGCAAAGCATGAAGCGCCGGGTAAAATTATTGACCTAACGGGGCAAACTACCCTGCCTGCGCTGGTGCAGAAAGTGGCATCGTGCGGTTTGGTAATAGCTAATGACAGCAGCGCCATCCACATGGCCGTAGCAGTAAACACCCCCTCGGTATGTATAACGGGCGGCGGGCATTTCAACAGGTTTGTACCTTATCCTGCCGATATAGCAGGCGGCCCTGTTTGCGTTTATCAAAAAATGGATTGCTATTACTGCAACTGGAACTGCATATACCAAACCGCCGCCAAAGACCGTTACCCATGTATCGGCGTTGTATCGGTTGATATGGTTTGGCAGGCTGTAAAAACGCTGCTGCCGCCGCTTTAAATTACGCTTACTGCATTATTACAAGTAATTAGCTAATTACTGCTAACTTTGCGCCTCTATAAAATTTTGAATGAAGACTTACTTCCGGCTGTTATCTTTTGCTAAACCAATTGAGAAATTTGCTATCCCTTATATACTGTGTACGTTAATTTATGTCATTTTCAGCACGCTTAACCTGGCGTTGCTGGCTCCATTGCTGCAAAGTTTATTTGCAAGTAAAGAGCCCGGCGGCAGCTTTAAGGAACTTGGCGCAAAGCCATCAACGCTGGATATGATGGCTACTTTTAAGTACTATGTGCAATACTCCATTAACACGTATGGCAAATGGGGCGCGCTGAAATTTGTTTGTGCTACTATCGTTGTATCGGCTTTTTTCTCTAATATTTTCCGCTATTTCTCGCAGCGTATTATGGAAAACCTGCGGGTGCATACCTTATTAAATTTGCGAAAAACGGTTTTTAATAATGTGATGGATCTGCACCTCGGCTTTTTTAACAACGAGCGTAAGGGTGATATTATTTCTAAAGTAGCATCAGATGTGCAGGTAGTGCAATACTCTGTAACCGGTACATTACAGGTTATTTTTAAAGAGCCGTTAACACTTATTGCCTACCTGGCCTGGCTTTTTGCCATTTCGCCAAGCCTTACTTTGTATTCGCTTATCGTTATCCCGGTTTCAGGGTTTGTTATATCCAGGATAGTTAAACGCCTTAAGCAGCAGGCAATAGCATCACAGCAGGTTTACGGTAACATGATCAGCTATTTGGATGAAGCTTTGTCGGGCATTAAGATCATCAAGGCATTTAATGCTACGAGCTTTATAAAGAACAGGTTCCACAGCGAAAACGTTAAGTACTCAACTATAAACAAAGGTATGGCAAAACGCCAGCAACTGGCCTCGCCGGTATCCGAGTTTTTTGGTATTGTAATGGTTGCCTGTATAGTGCTTTATGGCGGGCACCTGCTCATCATCAACCAATCAACGCTGGAGCCGCAGGAATTTGTAACCTTTATTGCCATATTTTCGCAGGTAATGCGGCCGGCCAAGGCTATCTCCGATTCGTTTAGTAACATACATACCGGTGTTGCTGCTGGCGAACGTGTGCTGGCGCTGATAGATGAAAAGCCTGCCATTAACGATGCAAAGGATGCTGTTGAAGTTAAAAGCTTTAACGAAGCTATCCGTTTTGAGGATGTAACCTTTGCTTACCAGGAGAAAGAGGTGCTATCGCATGTAAATATTACCGTGCCCAAAGGTAAGACGGTAGCGCTGGTTGGGCCATCGGGCGGTGGTAAATCTACCATGATGGACCTTATCCCCCGCTTTATGGACCCGCAGGAGGGAATTATTACTATAGATGATAAGGATATTAAACACGTTACCGCTCAATCTCTTCGGTCTTTAATGGGTGTGGTTAACCAGGAGTCGGTTTTGTTTAACGATACCATTTACAACAACATTGCCTTTGGTAAAACCGATGCCCGGCCCGAAGATGTTGAAGCTGCCGCACGTATAGCCAACGCGCATAACTTTATTTTAGAAACCGAAGAAGGGTACAGCACCAACGTGGGCGACCGCGGCACAAAGCTTTCCGGCGGGCAAAGGCAGCGTATTTGTATTGCCCGTGCAGTGCTCAGCAACCCGCCAATTATGCTGTTGGACGAAGCTACTTCGGCACTGGATACCGAATCTGAAAAACTGGTGCAGGAAGCCTTAAACAACCTGATGAAGAACCGTACATCACTTATTATTGCGCACAGGTTAAGCACCATCCAAAATGCCGACCTGATACTGGTGCTGGAGAAAGGCGCCATTGTAGAGCAGGGCCACCATCAGCAATTGATGAGCAATAACGGTTTGTACCGCAAGCTGATAGATATGCAAACCTTTAACGATTAATTTTGCAGATGGCTATTTCAGGTAAAAAAGTTGCAGTTATTATCCCTTTCTATAAGGATACAATTACGGACTGGGAGAAAATGGCTCTTAACCAATGCCGCAAGATATTAGGCGATTTTCCGCTTATAGCTATTAAGCCCAATCACCTGCAATTGCCGGCCGAGGCTTTAGATATTCCCACTGTAGCATTCAACGATGAATTTTTTGCGGATATAGCGGGGTACAACGCCCTAATGTTGTCAGATACTTTTTACGAAGCTTTTTTAGATTACGAGTATATACTCATCTACCAGTTGGATGCTTTTGTGTTTAAAAATAACCTGGCGTATTGGTGCAATCAGGGCTTTGATTATATAGGTGCGCCATGGCTGCGTAATATCAATCACCCGGATGTGGTAAAAAGCATTAAATCTAACATCAAGTACTTTACACACACCCGTTATAATGTTATGGATAACGGCATCCCCAGCAAATACCAGTATGAAAACAGAGTTGGTAATGGCGGGTTTTCGTTACGTAATGTGAGCAAGTTTCACCAGATCTGTATCGAAAGAAAAGAGCTGATTGACGAATACTTACAAAAGGGTGGGCCGTATTATAACGAAGACTGCTTCTGGAGCATAGAGGTAAACCGTAAACGCAAAGCGTTAAACATACCCGGTTATAAAACAGCGATAAAGTTTTCGGTAGAGTTTTCGCCGGAGAGGGCGTTTAGCCTTAATAACGGGCAGCTGCCTTTTGGTTGCCACGCCTGGGACAGGTACAGCGATTTTTGGCGGCCGGTATTTAAACAGCTTGGTTATAGCATTTAGCCCTATCTATCTTATCATCAATGGAGCAACAGTCCTTTATATCTATAGCCCTGTGCACCTTTAATGGTGAGAAATATCTGGCAGAGCAGATAGAAAGCATCCTTACACAAACCTATACCAATTTTGAATTGGTAATTGTTGACGATGGATCCACCGATGAAACTAATGCCATCTCAAAAGCATATGCGGATAAAGATGCCAGAATAAAACATTTTGTTAATGCGCATAACCTGGGCTTCAACAAGAATTTTGAAAAGGCGCTCAGCCTCACTACAGGTAGTTTTATCGCAATCAGCGATCAGGATGATATTTGGGAACCGAATAAGCTGGAGGTTTTGTTAAATACAATTGGCGATAACTGGCTGGTATGCTCCAATTCGGCATACGTTACCGAAAGCGGGGAGCCAACCGGCAGAACACTGATGGGCGAACTTAATTTTGGCGGTCGCGATTTTCGCAGCATGCTGATCATGAACTTTGTAACCGGGCATACCTGCATGCTATCGCGCGATTTCCTGCCATATATCCTGCCATTTCCACAAAAAGGGTACTACGATTGGTGGATGGGTTTCATAGCCATATATCACAAAAAGTTAGCCTATGCCAACCGGGTGCTAACCAAATACCGCATGCATGCTACATCGGTAACCAATGTAGACCTGCGTAAAGATGAGCTTGCCTTTAAAACTATCGATCTGAATAACGCCCTGATGATGATGGGCAACTTTCTTACTTATATAGGCCTGAACAATAAAGACAAGCATCTGATAAGCAAACTTAAAAAAGCCTACGCCTTAAAACTGCATCAATCATACAATATTACATTGATCAGGCTGCTTAGCAAGCACTACCATGTAATTTTCCCGGAGTTGAAAACGAGGAAGCTATTATCAAGGCTAAAGTTTGCCTTCAGGTATTCAAAAAAGCTGCAATAACCTATTAAGCAGTTGCTTTTTTAGCCTTATTGTACCTTTTATAAATATGGAAGTTCAACTTGAAAAAAATCTTTTTGCTTAGCTTAAAAAACCGGAAGTTCTTCCATAGTACATCGTAGGCGGTACTGATAGGGAAATTGAATTGGATCAGTTGGTCGATAAAAATGTTAAATACCATGCGCTCCCCCCTCAATATCTGTTTTTGGCTTAGTCCCTCCACATCAAACGGAAGGCTTTTATTCCACTTGTAAAAAAACTTCAGCGTTTCTTTAAACCAGGCTCTGTTATAAGTTCCTTCGGAGAGGTGCTTTATTAGAATCTCGTACGTAACGGCTACCTTATACTTTTGCGCCACCGCCATCGAAAAATCTACATCGTACAGGTGGAAGCCTGTAAAGGTTTCCTCATCGAATTTTATTTCGGATGCTACCGCTTTGGTGGTGCACATCCATACCCCATCAATACAGGTTACCCGGGCAAGTTTTTCATTTTTAGGGTTGATGTTATAATGCACATCTTCCTGATTTTTGAATTTATAGGATTGGATAATGTTTTTGTAAACTGTATCCGGCCCAATGCCGCCCCAGTTGGCAGGGATTAACGGCCGGTAGCTGCTGCCGGCAACACCCACAAGGCCCAGGGTAGGGTCGGTAAAAAGCTCTTGCAGAACCCGGCCCCAGTTGTTGGTGTCTATCAGGATATCTTCATGTATAAAACACAGGATGTTAAATTGTGCTTTTGCCACGCCTTCATTATAAACCTGGCAAATACCCTTGCCGCTTTGCCGGTTATCCATCGCAATAATTTCGTAATGGCTGCCAATAGTAGCCGCTACGTTATCGCTTACCTGTTGCAGCAAAACCGGGTTAACAGAACATATAATTATGGATATCATAAGCGGCAGAAAAATACAAATATGCACTATATGCTGGTATAACACATAGTACATAGGTTTCTTTTAACGCGGAACGGCGTAGCATTGCTACACCGTTCTTAAAAGTTATTTCTACCTGTACTTATTATTGAAATTTAAAGCCCAAACCTATTTGGAAAACCTGGTTACGGTAATCGGGCAGGCTGGAGTTAAAATCGCCGCGGTTCTGGTTAAGATCAAGCGCATAACGGGCGCGCAGCTCTACGTTGCGGTTAATATCAAAGCCAACGCCTATTACGCCGGAGATATAACTTTTATCTTCCAGGTTGTCGTAATTGTCTTTATAAATGGTGTTAAAGCCATTATCGTAGGTATTACGGGTGGAGGTTTGAAAGGTTAACTGCGGGCCCACCACAATGTTAAAACCACGGGTTACGCGCAGCTTGGCCAGCAGTGGGATATCAATAAAATTGGTGCGCGATTTAAAATTACCATATTCGGTTTCGGCTTTATAGCCTTTCTGCGAGAACAAAAACTCAGGCGCAAAAGAAAGCGGGTAGGCAATAGGCACTTCAAAAGTAAGACCGATGTGTGCACCGGTAACACTGCTGGTGCTAAAGTTGGAGTTGTAGGCATCAACCGTATTAGAAATGTTTAAACCGCCGGCTAAACCAACTTTAGGTTTGTACCAATCGTCAACCGGCTGGCGGCGCTGCTGGTAGTTGGGCGGCAAATGGCGAACAGCACGGCGCGGGTAACGGCGCTGTGCACTAACCGAACTGGCAAGGGTAAGCAAGCCTATGGCTAAAAAGAGTAATTTTTTCATGTCTGTTTAATTTGTTTTAAAAGGTATCAAAGCTGTTCCGGGCAATGGCTTTCATGACAACCGCCGCCCGGCGCTTTTGCGTATGTATTTGTTTAATACCTCATAGAGTGATTTTTTTTGCCAAGGTTTATTCTGACTTTTGATAAATAATAAACTGCGGCTAAAAACAATTACCCGTAATTGAGATTTAAGCTACATTTACAATTACCATGCAACTGAAGAGATACCTTATATGCGGCCTAACTGCAACGCTCGGCCTGCTTGCCGATACAAGCTTTGCACAGCAAACCGGTTTAATTAATGCCCTTACCCAGCAAAACCACTGGGTAGATTCTGTTTTTAATAAACTAAGCCGCCGAGAAAAAATAGGGCAGCTGTTTTTTGTGAGGGCGCATACCAACCGCGGGCAGGCCTATTCAGATTCTGTAGGCAAGGTGATCCAGGATGAGCACATTGGCGGGCTGGTGTTTTTCCAGGGCGGTCCGGTGAGGCAGGCAAACCTTACCAACAATTACCAAAAGCTGGCAAAAGTGCCGCTGATGATAGCCATGGATGGCGAATGGGGTTTAGGTATGCGGCTGGATTCTACCGTATCTTACCCTTACCAGATGGCTTTGGGCGCCATACAGGATAATAACCTTATTTATAAAATGGGCCAAATGGTGGCTTATGATTTTAAGCGCCTGGGCATGCAGATAAACTTTGGCCCTGTAATGGATGTAAACAATAACCCCGAAAACCCGGTGATCAATTACCGTTCCTTCGGTGATAATAAATATAATGTTGCCCGTAAAGGCATTGCCTATTTAAAAGGCATGCAGGATGGCGGTCTGATTGCCATAGCCAAGCACTTCCCCGGCCACGGCGATACCAATGTAGATTCGCACTTTGACCTGCCGCTGCTGCCCTTCACGCGGGCGCGATTGGATTCACTGGAGCTATACCCATTCCGCGAGGCTATTAATGCAGGCATTGGCGGGGTGATGATAGCGCATATGAATATCCCCGCACTGGATACTACCAAAAACCTGCCCTCTACTTTATCGAGGCCAATTATTACCGATCTCCTGAAAGATTCGCTGGCGTTTAAAGGTATTGTGGCATCAGATGCGATGGAGATGAAAGGCGTTACCAAATACTTCCCTAATGGCGAGGCCGATTTAAAAGCCTTTATGGCCGGTATCGACTTGTTGGAATTATCACAAAACTCGTATAATGCTGCGAAACTGATCCGTAAGGCGGTGCGTAAACATAAAATAACCCAGGAAGAGTTTGATGCTAAAGTAAAAAAGATCCTGGCTGCCAAATACTGGGCCGGGCTGAATAATTACACCCCCACCAACACAAAGGGCCTTTCGCAGGATTTAAATCGCTCCGCTGCCGCGCAATTGGTACAGCAGCTAAGCGATGCTGCGGTAACCTTACTTAAAGGCGATAGCCGATTGTTAAAACATGATACCACCAAACGCACCGCCATTGTAAGCATCGGCGTTACCGAGCGAACCGTTTTTCAGAAAGAGCTTTGCAAGGCATATCCAAACGGTATGTTGTTTTTGGTGGGTAAGAATACCTCGCTGGCAGATTTGAACAAGATGCTGGCCGCCCTTAAAACGTACGACCAGGTGTTCATCGGTATCCATGATACCCGCCTGCGCCCGCAAAGCAAACTCGATTACAGCAGCGATGTTAAATTCCTGATTGCCGAACTGGCCGCTAAAACAAATTCGGTAGTGAGTGTATTTGCCAATGCATATACCATTGCCGGCCTGCCGGGGATAGAAAAAAGCAGTGCCATATTAGCCTGCTATCAAAAGGATGATGCCATGCAGCGTGCAGCCGTAAAAGTGATCCTGGGGCAAATAAAACCCATTGGGAAGCTCCCGGTAAGTGTTAACAGCTTTTTTGGAACAGGGGCCGGCGTAAACCAGTTATAGTTCTACCGCTTTTTTAAAGGTATTATCATTCTCGTTGATAACGCGGTAGTAGGCGCTGTTGCCCCATTTAAAACGGGCAGCATTAGCTTTTATCAACGTGCGGATCATATTGCCGGAAATGCGCAATTCCGCAGGATCTAACATTTTCAGCGTTCGCGAGGCATACATTACAAAGCCGTACATCTCGTTATCGGTAACCTTGTAAAGTTTTATAAATTCATCTGCAGTGGTAAACCTTTTTAGGGTGGGCTGCAGTTTATCAATTACGTAACCTGTAAACAGTTGCTTATCGCTCAGGTCGGCTAAAAGTTGCGTGGTTTGGGTAGTATCGGCAGGTACAAAAACATCGGGCATAATACCGCCCGCGCTGTAAACCCTGCGCCCGTTGGAGGTATGGAAGGCCGGCGTATTCATAAACGCGCTATCAGTCAAGTTGCTTCCCGCGGAGAGTAGTTCACCTTTGCGCACCCTGTCGGCCAGTTCGTTACGGTAACTTTGGATGCCATTCTTGTACGATTTCTGGATAGACCGGCCCGATGGCGTGTAATACCTGGCAACGGTTAAATTAATGGCCGTACCATCCCCAAACGGAAACTGCTGCTGCACCAAACCCTTGCCAAATGAACGCCTGCCCACAATGGTAGCCCTGTCTAAGTCCTGCAGCGCGCCTGCCAGAATTTCGCTGGCTGATGCGGAATATTCATCTATCAATACGGTAAGTTTCCCGGTTTGGTAACTGCCCGAGTCGGTTGCAAAGTAATCGGTACGAGGCTCGTGCACACCCTGAGTGTAAACAATCAGTTTATCTTTAGGCAAAAATTCATCGGCCATGGCGGTTGCGGTATTAAGGTAGCCACCGCCGTTGCCGCGCAGATCAAGCACCAGTTTCTGCATGCCATCCACTTTTAGGTAATTAAGCGCTTCCCTGAAATCCCTGTCGGTAGTTGATGCAAATTTGCTTATTTTGATATAGCCCGTATTACCAATAATATATGAGGCATCCAGGCTGCTTAAAGCTACCCGGCCGCGTTTAATTAAGTAGTTTTTTACCCGCCCGTTATCCCTTGCTATCCCAAGAGTAACCTGCGAATCTTTTTCGCCGCGAAAAGTTTGGCCAATGCGCTTTATGGTTAGGCTGGTGCCAGAGAATGGTTTGCCGTCAACCAGCAACACACGGTCGCCGGTCATTAATCCGGCTTTTGCTGCCGGGCCGCCTTTGTATACCTGGGTAATGTACAGGGTATCGCGCAGCACCTGGTATTCCAGCCCGATGCCGTTGAAGCCGCCGCCCAAGCGCTCGTTGATAGAGGTAGCCTGTTGTGCTGGCAGGTAAATAGAATGCGGGTCGAGGCTTTGCAGCATATCGTTAATAGTAACGCCTGCAATGCTGTCGGTGTTAATAGAATCTACATAATTGCGGCTTACCAGATCAAGAACCTTAGAGATCTTATCGTTGTCCGCTCCCGAAAAATTAAAGCCAAGCCTGCGACTGGCATTATTATCGGTAATAAAAATGCCGATTGCAACGCCGATAAGGATAAGAATGGTGGTCCGGAAAATTACGCCCGCGGTTTGTTTCATGTAGATCTTAGCAACGCAAATTTAATCATTAAGCTTTATAGCCTATAATTTATATCATCTTCTTTGCTTTGATGTTTTTTACTCAATTTTGTTAAAATTTATTTTGCTAAAAATGGAAAGAACCACCGAAAAGGATTCTAAATACAACAGCCTGGAAAAGATGCCCCTGCTGGAGATTCTTCAAAACATAAATAACGAAGATAAAACGGTGCCACTGGCGGTTGAAAAAGCGCTGGAGCAGATAGAGGACCTGGCCACCATCGTAACCGAAAAAATGCGTATCGGCGGCCGCTTGTTTTACATTGGCGCAGGTACCAGCGGCAGGCTGGGCGTGGTAGATGCATCGGAATGCCCGCCTACGTTTGGGGTACCCTTTGATATGGTGGTTGGCATTATTGCCGGCGGCGATGGTGCTATCCGCAAGGCTGTGGAGTTTGCCGAGGACGACAAGAACCAGGCCTGGAAAGACCTGCTGGAGTTTGATGTTAACGAAAAGGACGTAGTGGTAGGCATAGCGGCATCGGGCACAACGCCATATGTAATTGGCGGCCTGCAAATGGCCAACGAGCATAATATTGCCACAGGCTGTATTGTGTGTAATGCTAAAAGCCCCGTTGCAGCAGAAGCGCAATACCCGGTAGAAGTAATAACCGGCCCCGAGTTTGTAACCGGCAGCACCCGCATGAAGGCCGGCACCGCGCAAAAGCTGGTTTTGAACATGCTGAGCACAAGTGTAATGATACAACTGGGCCGTGTAAAAGGTAATAAAATGGTGGATATGCAGTTAAGCAATAATAAACTGGTAGACCGCGGTACCCACATGGTAATGGCCGAAACCGGTTTAGATGAGGCAACTGCCGCTAAGCTTTTAAAAGAATACGGCAGCGTTAGAAAAGCCGTAGAGGCGGTGAGGTAGTTGCAGATTTCAGATGTGCAGATGTGCAAATGATGAGAATAAATAAATGAATTGAAATTAAAAAATAGGGCGGCAGTCAATGTGTTTTTGCAGTTCATCTGCATACTTGCACATCTGAAATCTGCACATTTAAACATATGCACGAGATAGAACCATATTACAAATGGCGCGACGATTACATAGCTGCGGAAGATGAGTATTCGCCTTTTTATGCTACGCAATACAACGAATTTGAATTTGATAAACAGATTTACAATTACCTGCTGCACCCGCAGTGGGATTCGTTTGGGTCTAACACGCTGTACCTTAAAGTGCTGTATGTAGATTACGATAGAGGCTACAGCATTATAGAATTTATTGGCGAATGGAACGATGCCATCAACAACGATATTATGCTGCTAAAGCGCGAAATATTGGAGCTGATGATAGACCAGGGCGTTAACAAGTTTGTGCTGATAGGCGAGAATGTGCTCAATTTTCACCATTCGGATGATAGCTATTACGAAGAGTGGTTTCAGGATGTGGAAGATGGCTGGATAGCGGGCGTAAATTTCCAGGAGCATGTGATTAAGGAGTTTAAGAACAGCAACATAGATTACTATATTAACTTTGGCGGCCAGTTAGACGAGTTGAACTGGCGAGCCCTAAAACCCGTGCAGGTATTTAAAAGGGTAGAGGAGCAGTTGCAAAAAAGACTGAATTAAAATTTACACGCAATTGTAAGCTTTATAAACAATTACAACATTTTTAAGCACAGCTGCGTTTCAACTTTACTATATTCGTATAAAATAATTCTCAATATAAAATGGAAACTAAAATTTCTGATTACAGTTACGAAAACGTTAGCGTTATAGAAAATGCCGACGCATCACGTAAATTTATAGCTAATGTGTTCATGTGGATGTTTGTGGCACTGGGCCTTTCGGCGCTTTGTTCTTGCATCTTTGCCTTTAATCCAGAGTTATCTGCGTTGGTACGCAACCCAGAAACACATCAGAATACAATTTTGGGCACTGTTGTAATGTTTGCACCACTCATCTTTGTGTTTTTAATATCAAGCATTTACAACAAGTTCGGCTTTGTAGCATTGGTGTTAGCTTTCCTTGCTTTTTCGGCGCTTATGGGTATCAGCCTAAGTAATATATTTTACATGTACCCGGTAACTACTATTGCAGGGACTTTTGTTACTTCGGCCGTAGTATTTGGTGTAATGGCCGTAGGTGGTTACATCACCCATCAGGATCTTACCAAGTTTGGTTCTATTATGATTATGCTGTTAATAGGTATTGTTGTAGCGACAATTCTTAATTTGCTTATATTTCATAGCGGCAGCTTGGATTTAATTATCAGCTACGTAGGTGTTGCTGTTTTTGTAGGGTTAACAGCTTATGATGTGCAAAAACTGAAACGTATTGGAGCCACATTAGAGCAAGGCGATACATCTGCAGGCAAGGTTGCTATTATGGGTGCCCTAACCCTCTACCTTGATTTTGTGAACCTGTTCCTGATGCTGCTGCGTGTATTTGGCGGCAACAGAAGATAAGTAATATCTTAATGATTTTGAAAAGCCGCCATTGTGCGGCTTTTCTTGTTTTAATGTAATTGCCAAGTAAGTAAAAACGGCTTTTGCACATTGCTATTCCAATGTTAAAATCACTACTAACAATTACAGTATTTGCACTTTACAACATTAATATTCATATTTGTAATGCTTATGGAGAAAGGCGGAGGGATTAGACCCTGCGATGTCTTGGCAACCTGTGCTTACAAGGTGCTACATTCTACTCAACCGGGAGAAAATCGGCTGGGAAAGATAAGCGAAAGTCATACAATTACTGCCTGACTTTTCGAAATAAGTTATATAAGTATCAAGTAATTAGTATCAAGTAGTAAGACTTTTTGTTTTGCGCTGATATTAAAATCGGGCACCCGGAATTTTCCGTACCTGATACCTGATACTTGCTACTTGATACCAACAATGGACATTAGACAAGAATTAGAGAAACGCATCCTGGTTATCGACGGGGCAATGGGTACTATGATACAGCGTTATGAGCTTACCGAGGAAGATTTCCGCGGCGAGCGTTTTCGCGATCATGCATCCGATCTTAAGGGCAATAACGATTTGCTGAACATTACCCGCCCGGATGTTATCAAGGCTATCCATGCCGAATATTTAGATGCCGGAGCAGATATTATTGAAACCAATACCTTCAGCACGCAGAGGATTTCCCTGGCCGATTATCACCTCGAAGAACTGGATTACGAACTGAGCTACGAAGGCGCGCGCATTGCCCGCGAAGTAGCAGACGAGTATACCGCCAGGAACCCTGCGAAGCCACGCTTTGTAGCAGGTGCCGTGGGGCCAACCAACCGTACTGCATCGTTATCACCGGATGTAAACGACCCGGGTTACCGAGCCGTTACCTTCGATGATTTGGCCGATGCTTACTACGAGCAGGTCCGCGGCCTGGTAGATGGCGGATCGGACGTGCTTTTGGTAGAAACCATATTTGATACCCTCAACGCCAAGGCAGCGCTGTTTGCCATTGACAGGTATAAAAAAGAATGTAAAGAAGCCGGTAAAGATTACCTGGCCTTTAGAGATACTGGTGGTGTTATGATCTCCGGTACTATTACTGATGCTTCCGGCCGTACCCTTTCGGGGCAAACGGTGGAGGCTTTCTGGAACTCTATCAGCCACGCTAACCTGCTATCCGTAGGGTTAAACTGTGCTTTGGGTGCAAAGGAAATGCGCCCGCACTTAGAGGAGCTTTCTGAAAAGGCAGGCGTGTATATTTCTGCCTATCCTAACGCAGGTTTACCAAACGAATTTGGCGCATACGACGAAACCCCGCACGAAACTGCACACCAGGTAGACGATTTTATTAAAGCCGGGCTGGTAAACATTGTGGGTGGTTGTTGCGGTACTACGCCAGATCATATCCAGTGCATTGCCGATAAAGCTGCCAAATACAGTCCCCGTAAAAAGCCGGAGATAGCACCGTTCCTACGCCTCAGCGGATTGGAATCGGTTACGCTTACGCCCGAAACCAATTTTGTAAACATAGGAGAACGTACCAATATTACCGGTTCGCCAAAATTTTCTAAACTTATTCTTGCCGAAGATTACGAGGCCGCCCTTACTGTTGCCCTGCAGCAGGTAGAAGGCGGCGCGCAGGTGATTGATATCAACATGGATGAGGGGATGATAGATTCGGAAGCCGTAATGGTAAAGTTCCTCAACCTGGTAGCATCCGAGCCTGATATTGCCAAACTGCCCATCATGATCGATTCCAGTAAATGGACGGTTATTGAGGCCGGTTTAAAATGCCTGCAAGGGAAGGGTATTGTAAACTCCATCTCGCTGAAAGAGGGCGAAGAAAAGTTTAAAGAATACGCCCGCAAGATATTGAGCTATGGCGCCGCTGCCGTGGTAATGGCCTTTGATGAAACCGGCCAGGCCGATTCCCTGGAACGCCGTAAAGAGATCTGTGGCCGCAGTTACCGCATCCTGGTAGATGAGGTTGGCTTCCCGCCGCAGGATATCATTTTCGACCCCAACATCCTCACCGTAGCAACCGGTTTAGAAGAACATAACAACTACGCTGTAGACTTTATTGAGGCTACCCGCTGGATAAAAAATAACCTGCCCTACGCCAAAGTAAGTGGTGGTGTAAGTAATATTTCCTTCTCGTTCCGCGGTAATAACGTGGTGCGCGAGGCCATGCACTCGGCATTTTTGTACCATGCAATTAAAGCAGGTTTAGATATGGGAATTGTAAACGCCGGGATGCTGGAAGTTTACGAAGAGATCCCCAAGAACCTGCTGGAACTGGTGGAAGATGTACTGCTGAATCGCCGTGATGATGCCACCGAACGTTTGGTTGAATTTGCCGATACAATTAAATCTAAAGGGAAAGAGATTGTACGCGATGAGGAATGGCGTAAAAACCCGGTGGAGCAGCGTTTATCGCACGCGCTGGTAAAAGGTATTATAGAATACCTGGACGATGACGTGGAAGAGGCCCGCCAGAAATTTGCCAAACCGCTGGAAGTAATTGAAGGCCCGCTGATGGACGGTATGAACGTAGTGGGCGACTTATTCGGCGCCGGTAAAATGTTTCTGCCACAGGTGGTAAAATCGGCCCGTGTTATGAAGAAGGCCGTAGCTTACCTGCTGCCTTTCATCGAACTGGAAAAACAACGTGTAATAGATGCCGGTGAAGATAGCAGCGGCTCACGTGCAAACGCAGGCAAGATACTAATGGCTACCGTAAAAGGCGATGTGCACGATATTGGTAAAAACATTGTAGGCGTGGTATTGGCCTGTAACAACTTTGAGGTGATAGACCTCGGCGTGATGGTGCCCGCCCAGCGCATTATAGAAGAAGCTAAAAAGCACGATGTAGATATTATTGGTCTTAGTGGCCTGATCACCCCTTCATTGGATGAGATGGTGCATTTTGCCAAAGAAATGGAGCGCCAGGAATTTACTATTCCGCTGATTATTGGCGGGGCAACTACCTCACGCATTCACGCTGCGGTAAAGGTGGCGCCAAATTATTCGGGTGCGGCTATCCACGTGCTGGATGCATCGCGCAGCGTAACGGTTTGCAGCAGCCTGATGAATCGTGATGGCCGCGATGCTTACATCCAGGGTATAAAAGATGAATACGCCAAAGCCCGCGAAGCACACGCCAACAAAAAGAGCGACAAACGTTTCTTAAGTATAGAGGAAGCCCGCGCCGGAAGGTTCCAAATCAGTCTGGATGGCGATGTAGCGCCTAAACCAGCTATAACAGGTACAAAGGTATTTGATGCCTACCCGCTGGAAGAACTGGTACCGTATATCGACTGGACGCCTTTCTTCCATACCTGGGAATTACGTGGCAGCTATCCAAAGATCTTTAATGATAAATACGTAGGCACCGAAGCCAAAAAGCTTTTTGATGATGCGCAGGTGCTGTTAAAACGTATTGTAGATAATAAACTGCTAAGGGCAAGCGGCGTTATTGGCTTTTGGCCGGCAAACAGCGTTGGCGATGATATAGAAATTTATACCGACGATACCCGCAGTACTTTGCTTACACGCATCCACACCTTGCGCCAGCAGGCAGAAAAGGCGAGGAACGAGCCGTATTACGCGCTCTCGGATTTCATTGCACCAAAAGAAAGCGGCGTGCCCGATTACTGGGGAGGATTTGCCGTAACCACCGGTATTGGCTGCGACGAACTGGTAGCCGAGTTTGAAGCCGACCATGACGACTATAACAGCATTATGGCCAAAGCCCTTGCCGACCGTTTAGCCGAGGCCTTTGCCGAAAAAATGCATGAACTGGTACGTAAAGAATACTGGGGCTATAGCAAAGGCGAGCAACTGGGTACCGATGAACTGATCAAGGAAGAGTACCAGGGCATCCGCCCGGCACCGGGTTATCCTGCCTGCCCGGATCACACGGAGAAAACTACTTTATTCGAGATACTGAAAGCAGAAGACAATGCCCACATGCACCTTACCGAAAGCCTGGCCATGATGCCGGCCGCATCAGTAAGCGGGTTCTACTTTGCACATCCGCAAGCCAGGTACTTCGGCTTAGGCAAGATCAGTAAAGACCAGGTAGAAGATTATGCAGTAAGGAAAAATATGCCGCTGGAAGATGTAGAACGCTGGCTGGGGCCGAACTTGAATTATTAAGAAAGTATCAAGTAGTTAGTATCAAGTATCAAGACAAAGGATGCATAACTTTAAAGAGTTAAAAGTTTGGAAAGCTGGAATAGAGTTAAGTAAACTTACGTTTAGCATAACCAGAACTTTCCCATCTGATGAAAGATACGGTTTGATATCACAAATGACAAGGGCCGCGGTTTCCATACCATCTAACATAGCTGAAGGCTGTGGAAGAAAATCTATAAAGAGTTATATCAGTTTCTGAATATATCTTTAGGGTCGGCTTTTGAACTCGAAACACAATGCATTATTGCAAAAAAATTTGGTTATATAACAGAATTACAACTAAACGATGTTACTTTACTGCTTTCAGAAATACAAAGAATGATATATGGCTTACAGAAAAGCCTGAACATATAGGCAAGTCTTGATACTTGATACTAACTACTTGATACTATAAATGAAGATTACCGAACATATCGCAAACGCCGTAGGCAAAACACTTTTCTCTTTTGAACTTATTCCGCCTTTAAAGGGGGAGAGCATCCAGGGTATTTATAACGCTATCGATCCGCTGATGGAGTTTAAGCCGCCGTTTATTGATGTTACTTCGCTGCGCGAGGATTATATTTATAAACAACACGAAACCGGTTTGCTGGAGAAACTGGCTTACCGCAAACGCCCTGGTACTATTGCCATCTGCGCGGCTATCATGAATAAATATAAGGTAGATACCGTTCCGCATTTATTGTGTGGTGGTTTTACTAAGGACGAAACCGAGAACGGCCTGATAGACCTGCAATTTTTAGGCATAGAGAACGTACTGGTGCTGCGTGGCGACGCTCGACGCGGCGACGCTTCCTTTGTGCCAACGCCCAATGGCCATTGCTACGCTACGGACCTGTTGCAGCAGGTAGTAAACATGAATAAAGGCATTTACCTGCACGAGAACCACGAGGGGATCCTGAAAACGGATTTCTGTATCGGCGTAGCTGGTTATCCGGAGAAACACTTCGAAGCCCCTAACCTCAAAACCGACTTTAAGTATCTGAAACAAAAGGTAGATATGGGCGCGGGTTTTATTGTAACCCAGATGTTCTTCGATAACCAAAAGTATTTTGATTTTGTGAACAGCTGCCGCGCCAATGGTATCAACGTGCCCATCATACCGGGGTTAAAACCAATTACTACCTCCAAACAACTGGTTAACCTTTCTAAAACTTTCCATATCGATATCCCAGAGGATCTGAGCGATGCGATCCACGATGCCAGGGCAGAAAAGGATGTAAAGGATATCGGTATAGAGTGGATGATCAACCAGTGTAAAGAACTGATGAAGTTTGGCGCACCGGTACTGCACTTTTATACCATGGGTAACCCGGGGCCAACAAAGAAGATTGCTGAAGCGATATTTTAGGCGGTCCAGTTTTTTTCTGGTCATTTCTCTTCGTACCTCGTTCGAAATGACAAAAAGATATAACAATAAAGCCGGCCCTCCAAAAGAGCCGGCTTTATTGTTATTAACAAAAGGGTTTTATATCCCTCTCTCGCCCTTAAGTTTCGAAGCCGCAACTAATGCTTTATAAGCATTAACTACACCACCGGTTTTAGATAGGGTAGTAAAATCAACCTTCTCTTTGGTGCCGGGTTTAAATACCATGGTGCCTGTTAGCGGCGTGGCCGATTCCAGTATCACTTGTTTAACCTGTTTAGCGCTCAGGCTTGGGTAGTATTCCATAATAAGTGCCGCTATACCTGCGGTGATGGGCGAGGCAAAGCTGGTACCATCGGCAGTATTGAACTCTGCATCCATGTCAATAGAGGTTACCTTTACACCAGGTGCAAATACATCTACATTCTTTTTACCGTAGTTGCTGAACGATCCTGCCAGTTCTTCATCAAGTTTAGCGCTCGATGCGCCTACGCTGATCACGTTATCGGCATCAGTCGCCGAGCCATCCTCAAACAAATCATTCGGGAACTCGGGTTTTGCATCCACATCCTGGTTATCGTTACCAGATGCCTGTATTAGCAATACATCTTTTGATGCGGCGTATTTAAAGGCTTCATCTACCCAGGCTTTATGCGGGGATAGCTTTTTACCAAAGCTCATGTTAATAACCCGTGCGCCGTTATCAACCGCGTAATGGATGGCGTTGGCAATATCTTTGTCATACTCATCGCCGTTTGGTACGGCTTTAATACCCATCAGCCTTACGTTATCTGCTACACCGTTTACACCATAGCTGTTGTTGCGCACCGCGCCAATTAAGCCGGCCACACCGGTACCGTGCGATGCATCCGGAAATTTAAGGATGTTGCTGCCGTATGGTTTACCATCCTGCACGTTAGGGTCGTCGCCAACAATGCGTTTGCGGGCATCCAGGTCAGGGTTAACATCGTTGTTTAATTTGGCCAGGTATTCGCTCAGGTCTTTCATGATCTTGGCGTTGGTAGAGGTACCGCCTTCCTGCTCAAATATCGATTGCCATACCATTTTGCTTTGGCTGATGGTATCGTTGGTAGTCTTAATACGGCTAAGGTCTGCAGCGGTAAAAGAACCATCACTTTTTAAGTTAAGCGCTTTTTTAATAAAGCCGCTGGTAGCCATTAATGCGTTCATGGCCGGTTGTAATTGCTGAATTTCTTCGGTAGATTTTTTCAGCGTTTCATCATGCACCAGCTTTACTTTTTCCCAATAGGCAAACTCTTTTTCGCTGCCTGCAGGGGCGGTGGTTAAGGCCGCATATTTATCTTTAAGGCGATTAAATTCGCGCACTTCTTCGGTAGTTTCGGTAAAATCGCATTTGCCGCCGGGGCCGCCTAAAAAATCCCAGCCGTGTACATCATCAATATAACCGTTCTTGTCATCGTCAATGCCGTTACCGGGAATTTCTTTGGTGTTTACCCACAGGATGGATGCCAGGTCTTTTTGCACGGTATCTATACCGCTGTCTATAGTAGCTACAATTACGGGTTTGCTTTTTTTGGTGGCCACAAACTGATAGGCTTGTTTCAGGCTGATGCCGAAGTAGCCATCAGTCTTCAGGTCCATTAGGTGCCATGTTTTTGGTAGTTCGGCAACAGGTTTGGGAGCTGTTTGTGCATTTCCGGCAAAGCCGCTCAGCATAGTACCAAAAAGCACTACCCCCGGTAGTATCTTACAAAATTTATGCATGTGTAATATAAATGGTTAAAAATATTAAAGGTCGAATTTAATGCCTTGTGCTAAAGGCAACGTTTTTGAGTAATTAATAGTATTTGTTTGGCGCCTCATGTACACTTTCCAGGCATCAGAGCCCGATTCGCGGCCGCCACCGGTTTCCTTTTCCCCGCCGAATGCGCCGCCAATTTCGGCGCCTGATGTGCCTATGTTTACATTGGCAATGCCGCAATCAGAACCCGCGTAGGATAAAAAAGTTTCCGCTTCGCGCAGGTTATTGGTCATGATAGCTGATGACAAACCCTGCGGAACGCCATTCTGCAGTTCAATAGCTTCTTCTATTGCAGTGTATTTGATGAGGTACAGGATGGGCGCAAAAGTTTCGTGCTGAACAATATGGTAATGGTTCTCTACCTCTGCAATGCAGGGCTTTACATAGCAGCCGGATGCATAAGCATCACCTTCCAGTTTGCCGCCTTCTACCGCAAATTTGCCGCCTTCGGCTTTGCATTTCTCAATCGAATCTAAATATAAAGCTACAGCGTCCTGATCTATCAGCGGGCCCATGTGGTTGTTCTCATCCAACGGATTGCCAATTTTTATCTGCGCGTAGGCGTTAACCAGTTTTTGTTTAAAGGCCTCGTAAACACTCTCGTGGATAATTAACCTGCGGGTGCTGGTGCAACGCTGGCCGGCTGTACCCACCGCACCAAATACCGCTCCAATGAGCGACATATCCAAATCGGCATTCTCGGTAATAATGATAGCGTTGTTACCGCCAAGCTCTAATAAGCTTTTACCTAAACGTGCGCCAACCGCCGCGCTCACGGCCTTGCCCATGCGGGTAGAGCCGGTGGCCGAAACTAAGGGTACACGGGTATCGTTAGCCATTAGCTCGCCTATGCCGCGGTCGCCAATTACCAGGCAGCTTACGCCTTCATCAATATTATTTGCTTTAAAAACCTGCTGTGCAACGTGCTGGCAGGCAATAGCAGTTAAAGGTGTTTTTTCGGATGGTTTCCAAATGCATACATCGCCGCAAACCCAGGCCAGCATGGCGTTCCAGCTCCAAACCGCCACCGGGAAGTTAAAGGCAGAAATCACGCCTACAATGCCCAGCGGGTGATACTGCTCATACATGCGGTGCTCGGGGCGTTCGCTGTGCATGGTAAGGCCATACAACTGGCGGCTTAAACCCACTGCAAAATCGCAGATATCAATCATCTCCTGCACTTCGCCGTAACCCTCCTGCAGGCTTTTGCCCATTTCGTAGGATACCAGCGTACCCAGCTGTTTTTTGTTGGCACGTAACTGCTCGCCTATCTGCCGTACAATTTCGCCGCGTTTAGGGGCGGGGATGGTGCGCCATGTCTTAAAAGCCTTTGCCGCGGTTTCTACCACGTGGTTATAATCACCGGCGGTTGCAAATTTTACCGACGCAATCTTTTTTCCGTCTACGGGCGATATTACGTCATTCACCTCTGCCTCAGCGCTGCTACCCCAATTGCTGCCGGTACTAAAAGCCTCGTTTATGTCGTTTATATGTAAATGATGCAGAATATCAGAAATTACTAAATTCATAATTGTTACTTTTGCCAAAGTTAAAAATCTTTAGGGCAAATTAAATTAACCACACTGCCCTTAACCCAAATGCTTCCCATTTATTATCAGGCACTTGTAAAAAGAGGTGTTAAGAATGTGTGTATGTTGAAAACTTAATTGCTTTTAAGCAGCTTATTGTTGTAATTTGAACTCATGTTATAAAGCCTTGCGGATTATATCATCCCCAAGGGACGTGTGTTCTGCAAATAAACTTGAATGGAAGAAGAATTTGAATTTGGTTTTACCGAAGATCCAAAGTTTTCGGTAGAACGGTACGAAGAAATGATACGCAATCATGATCAGTACTTTTTTGATGCGCAGGCTTTTGAGAACATCATCGACTACTACATCGAAAAGAACGATCCGGCGAAAGCCTTGCAGGTATCAGAATATGCCCGCAATCAGCACCCATTTGCTGCTGTATTCCTTATAAAACAGGCCCAACTGCTGGTAGTAACAAACCGCGCATCAGAAGCCTTTGCCGCACTTGATAAAGCCGCCATGCTGGAAGCCAGCGATGCCGATATCTACATCATCAGGGGAAACCTTTATGAAAGCATGGAGCGCAATACTGAGGCATTGGAAAACTACGAGAAAGCGCTTGACTTGGCCGAAGAAACTGATGAGATATTACTGCATATAGCCTACGTTTACCAAAACATGGGCGAGTATGATACCGCTATTACGTACCTTAAACTATGCCTTAAGCAAAACATGGAAAACCAGGATGCCTTGTATGAACTGGCATTTTGCTACGATGTTTTGGATAACCAGCAGGAGAGTGTGCAATTTTACCAGGCCTATATTGATAACGAGCCTTACAGCTATGCCGCGTGGTATAACCTGGGTAACGCTTACACTAAACTGAGCCTGTTTGAGAAAGCTATCGACGCGTACGATTACGCCATCCTGATCAAAGACAGCTTTGCATCGGCTTACTTTAACAAAGGTAATGCCCTGGTTAATTTAGAGAAATATGCCGAGGCGATAGAAGTTTACCGCGAAACTTTTGAGTACGAGCAACCCAATGCCGATACCTATTGCGCTATTGGCGAGTGCTACGAAAAGCTGGAACAGATGGACGAGGCGCGATCGTTCTATAAAAAGTCGGTTAAGATGGATGCTAAACTGGCAGATGCCTGGTTTGGGATTGGTGTTACACTTGATTTTGAAGAACGTTATTTTGAGGCCCTGCACTTTTACAAAAAAGCGCTCGATCTGGATATTGCCAACGCCGATTACTGGTTTGCCATTGCTGATGCCGAGTATAAGCTGGGGCACCTGCCCGAAGCCGAACGTGCTTACGAAAAAGTGGTAGAACTGAACCCGCTTGATGTGGATGCCTGGCTGGATTATTCATCTATTTTATATGAGCAGCAGCGCCTGGTAGATGCTATTGAAGTGATTTCGCAAGCCATAAAGAACAACCCGGAAGCTGCAGAGCTTTACTACCGCATGGTAGCTTACCTGTTTGCCAAAGGTGAGTTTAACGAGGCACTCAATTTTCTGGAGATAGCACTGTCATCCGATCCGGAGAAGCATTACATCCTGTTTGATTACCTGCCCCAACTGCAGGAAAACAAGATCATAATTGATATTATTAACAGGTTTACTAAATAGTAGATGTGCAGATATGCAAATTTCAGATGTGCAGATGAAGTAAAATTCATCTGCACATTTTTGTATAAACAAGCTTGAGCTTTAATACATTCTCATCTGCCTATTTGCACATCTGAAATCTGCACATCCGGTATTAACATAATCTTCACATCCGGGCATTTGCATATCCGCGTTTCAACGCCGATATTTGCGCCGTTAATACTTTTAGTTATAAGCTATAACCCGCTAATTATATATGAATTACCAAATCAACGATCTGCCGGAACGTACCGCGAAACCCCGTAACAAAGGGCTTACCATGGTGATGGATAAGGGCCTGAGCCTGCGCCAGGTAGAGGATTTTATTGAAATGGGAGCGGGTTATACCGACCTGGTAAAACTGGGCTGGGCAACATCTTATGTGTCGCCTAATCTGGATGCTAAATTAAAGCTCTACAAGGAAGCCGGTTTACCTGTTTATTTTGGCGGTACCTTGTTTGAAGCCATGATCGTTCGCGGGCAATTTGACGATTATTGCCGCATCCTGGATAAATACCAGATGGAATATGCCGAAGTATCAGATGGCTCTATCGAGATAGAGCACGATGTAAAATGCGAGTATATCCGCAAGTTGAGCAAACAGGTTACGGTAATATCAGAAGTTGGTTCTAAAGACGTGCAAAAGATCTTTGCGCCCTATAAATGGATCAAGCTGATGAACGCCGAGATAGAAGCAGGATCGTGGAAAGTAATTGCCGAAGCACGCGAAAGCGGCAACGTGGGCATCTACCGCGATTCTGGTGAAGTAAGGCAGGGTTTGGTAGACGAGATTCTCACCCAGATCCCCGAAGAAACCATTATTTGGGAAGCACCCCAAAAAGCACAGCAGGTATGGTTTATTAAACTCATTGGTGCCAATGTAAGCTTAGGTAATATAGCCCCTGCAGACATTATCCCGCTGGAAACCCTCCGCCTGGGTATCAGAAGCGATACGTTTGAACATTTTTTAAAGAAGTAGTAAACAAAACAATTGTCATTCCGGGGGAAGCATAGCGACGAGGGGTTCTGGTCATAAGACAATGATGTAACTCTACATCAGGCTATTTTGCAACTTAGTTTTTCAAACATCCCGCGCCATCATCTGTTGTATTTAAAAACAACACGATCATGAGCACACCCAATAATAAAATCCCACTGCAAGAGCCAACCGGCGACCCAAAAGTTGACGCCGCTGAACAGAATGTAATTACCAATAGCGACGAATCTGAAAAAATAGTAAACCAGGATAGCGCCGTGGCGGATACTGCTGGTATTGAAGAAACGCTAACAGAATCTGACCCTGATCCATCACTAAACGCCGACCAAAGCATTACGCCCGAAGCGGAAGCGGATAGCAATAATGCCGCGCTTTAAGAAAATTAGTTTAAACTATATTTCAAATCGTTATGGGTCTGCTTAAATACGCCTACGAACGTAAAGTCATTTAATTAAACTACTTATACAGCCTTTTGCCTGGCAGGTGCCCCAGGTGGGGTACTTTTTAAAAACGTTACCGCAATCCCCGCCAAAACAATCAAGCTCCCCAAAATTTCCGTAGCTGTTAGGCGTTCGCTCAGCATAAATACGGCAAGGATTCCTGCCAAAACAGTTTGGCTTAGCAGGGCAACGGCTACTTTGGTAGATTCGATGTACTTTAAAGAATAATTAATGGTGATCCACCCGGTGAGCTGGCATATTAAGCCCATTACAGCAAAGCAAACCCAGGTTGACGCTGAGAAGCTAATGAGGCCATTACCCTGTATGGTACAAATTATCAGCAATACAACCGATGCTGCCAGCATATTGTAAAACATAAAGGTAAGTGTGTGTACCCGCTGCATTACCTCGCGGGTAATCATTAGGTAAAGCGAATACAGGAAGCTCGCCACAAGCGCCAATATCAGCCCCAAATTAAATTCGAGGTGAATAATGTGGGAGATGCCCACCAACACCACCATACCTATTATAGCTATACATGTACCTATCCAAAACAGCGAACCAGATTTCCTCTTCAATATAAAATAGCTTATCAGCCCAACCCAAACCGGGGCAAGGTTGGCCACCAGGGTAGAGATGGTTGCACTGGTGATCACTAACGACATATTCCACACCGCTATATCCGTAGCGAATATTACCCCACCTACAATAGTAAGCAGCAGATCTTTTTTACTGATGGAAAGCTTTTTGGTGGCAATACAATACGGAGCTAAAACTATCCAGCCAATAAAGATGCGGTAAAATGCAGATGTTACCGGCCCTGCCTCGGCGAGTTTTACCAGTATAGGCGAAAAGGCAATACACAGGATGCCAATTACAAGACTTAGTTTTGGGTTCACGTTGGTTTATTAATGGGCGCAAACTTAAGCATTGTATCGGTGCTATTATTAATTAAACATTTTTGATGTTTACTGTCGCAAAATGTAACCAACTGGCGTAATGTATATTAAAGACCTTTCATCATGAAAAAACTTACACTCATCACTTTGGTATTATTTGCGCTGTTTGCGGCATCGTGCACAAAAAAAGCACCTATGGATTGCTGTATGGCACCTGCAGCCCCCTATTTTAACGCCGAAAAAGACAGCAAAAGCTGGATAGGGCTGCCCGAAGCTTTTAAAACAAGTACCGACTCCTTAACCATAACCGGCCGTAAAACCGAAGAAAATCTGCTTATCCGCATAAAATATACTGGTAAAGGAAACTATGTTTTAAACAGCCACCAAGGCAAATATTATATGACCGTAGGCCAGGACGTAATGGTTGCCGAGTACATTCTTGATGATACCGCGCCAAACATCTTGGAAGTTACTGAATACGACACCACCAAAGGCTTTATCAGTGGAAAATTCTCTATTACGCTTAAGAAAATATACGGAAACCCCAACGAAGCTTACCCTTCAACTATTAAATTCTTAAACGGCACGTTCAGGCAAACTTTACCCAAATAGGGTACCTGGCTAACGTGATTGCAAGATAAATACAGGGCTGCCTTTTGCATGCATTACTATTCTGTTAATTCTGTAATGCTGTAAATTTTGTTTCAAACAAATAATTGTATTTTTGCCGCTCAAAATATATTTTTTATGAGCCAGCGAACTAAAATTAAGGCATTACTGCAAAGCGGGGAACCCGGGATTGATGTAACGGTAAAAGGATGGGTACGGGCATTCCGTCAGAATCGTTTTATTGCTTTAAACGACGGCTCAACCAATAGCAACCTGCAAATTGTGGTTGATTTTGAAAACACAGATCCTGTTCTACTGAAACGCATTACCGTTGGCGCGGCTATCAGTATTAAAGGTAAACTGGCAGCCTCTTTAGGGCAGGGCCAGTCGGTAGAGGTAATTGCACAGGATATTGAAGTTTTGGGCGACAGCGATCCGGAGAAATACCCTTTACAGCCTAAAAAACACAGCCTGGAGTTTTTGCGCGAGATTGCTCACCTCCGTTTCCGTACCAGTACTTTCGGCGCTATTTTCCGTGTGCGGAATACGCTGTCGTTCGCGGTGCACCAGTTTTTCCAGGAGAAGGGCTTTGTTTACCTGCATACACCAGTTATTACACAATCGGATGCTGAAGGTGCGGGCGAGGCTTTCCACGTAACCAACTTCGATCTGGCTAACGTGCCGCGTACCGATACCGGCGAGGTAGATTACAAGCAGGATTTCTTTGGTAAATCTACCAACTTAACCGTTTCCGGCCAGTTAGAAGGTGAGCTTGGCGCAATGGCACTAAGCGATATTTACACTTTTGGCCCTACTTTCCGTGCGGAAAATTCAAACACTACCCGCCACTTGGCGGAGTTTTGGATGATTGAGCCGGAGATGGCTTTTTATGACTTGCATGATAACGCTAACCTGGCTGAGGAACTGCTGAAGTATGTGATCAGCTACTCGCTTGATAAAAACAAAGAAGACCTGGAATTTTTAAACCAGCGTTTACTGGATGAGGAAAAATCAAAACCACAGCAAGACCGTTCTGAATTGAGCTTGTTGGATAAATTGCAGTTTTGCTTAAATAACGGTTTCGAGCGCTTAACTTATACCGAAGCGATCCAGATCCTGCGCGATTCTACCCCGAACAAAAAGAAGAAATTTCAATACCCGGTTGAGGGTTGGGGTACCGACCTACAATCTGAACATGAGCGTTACCTGGTAGAAAAACACTTTAAAAAACCGGTGATCCTGACGGATTACCCTAAAGAAATAAAATCATTCTACATGCGCCAGAACGACGATGGCAAAACCGTTGCGGCCATGGATATCCTGTTCCCGGGCATTGGTGAGATCATCGGCGGTTCGCAGCGTGAAGAGCGCTTAGATAAGCTGGAAACCCGTATGGACGAACTTGGCATCCCTAAAGATGAGCTTTGGTGGTACCTGGATACCCGTAGGTTCGGCTCTTGTCCGCATGCGGGCTTTGGTTTAGGCTTCGAGCGTTTGGTACTGTTTGTAACCGGTATGGGTAACATCCGCGATGTGATCCCTTTCCCAAGGTTCCCTAAGAACGCGGAGTTTTAAGCCCCCACCGGCCCTCTGAATAGGGAGTTTTTGATTAGCATAATAGAAATTATAATAGAAAAGCCATCCGATGGTGGCCGTTGCGCAACTAAACGTAAGTTTTCAAATACCCCAATCAAACAATGTTTGATTGGGGTATTTTTTTACATAAGTAGTTGATATTTAGATATTTGTTTT